>CEAA01040944.1_pt1 | contig 27678 bp, 22 predicted proteins | sample 557551 | NCBI WGS metagenome assembly CEAA01 (sample SAMEA3182115, study PRJEB8094) | gut metagenome | biome: human; feature: gut; material: Stool; isolation source: human stools | place: Canada | collected 2013-06-11
CCATGATACATCACTTATGGACTTTGCCAAATGATGATTTTTTACCATGTTTTTTATCTGCAAATCTTCCGAAACTATCACTTGGTTTTCGCTGATAATCTCATGTGACATCTTGTGCAGATAATCTTTTCTGGTATTTGTTATTTTCTCATGGCATAATGCTATCTTTTTCTTTGTTTTGTAGTAATTTTGACTTCTTTTCTCTTTATGGGCTAACTGCCTTTGCAGTTTCACCAGTTTCTTTTCGTATTTTCTGATGATTTTGGGATTTTCGTATTTTTTTCCATCAGAAGTAATACATAACTCCTTAATACCTAAATCTATTCCGGTATTTTGATTTGTATGTGGCAGTTCCGTGTGTTCTGTTTCCACTAAAATTGATACATAATATTTTCCACTTGGAACTTGTGATATCGTTGCCGATTTTATCTGTCCACTAAAATTTCTATGCAGTTTTGCTTTTATACCTTTTAATTTAGGTAGTTTTACTCTATTGCACCCGAAATCTACTGTTATATTGCCATTCGTAAAATTTGTTGTATATGACTTATGATTATCGTGTTTACTCTTAAACTTCGGATAACCTGCATGTTCCTTAAAAAATTTCTGGTATGCAGCATCCATGTTGTAAATCGCATTTGTCAGAGCAAATTTATCCACTTCTTTCAGCCATTCATATTCTTTCTTTAATTGTCTGTTGCAGTAATTGTTACAGTCGGTTTTACTAACTGATTTTTTCTCTTTCTCATATACTTCTTTCCGGTATACCAGGGTCTGATTATACACAAAACGGCAACAGCCAAATGTTTTTGCAATCTGTATTTTCTGCTCATTATTAGGGTATATTCTGTATTTATATGCCTTTAACATCCACTGTCACCCTCTTTCTCAACCTTGATTTTCTATATATCTTTTCAGCATTTCTTCCGATACATTTCCTACACTACAGGCAAAATATCCATCTGTCCAAAAGGTATGTTCTTTCCAGAATTGTTTTCGTAAATATTGAGGATATCTTTTCCATATATGGTATGTTGTACAGCTCTTCATCAGGTTTACAATCTTAATAATAGACATTGTTGGTTATGTCTCTATCATACAGTGAATGTGATCTTTATCTGTTTCCATATATCTTATTATCACACTGTGTCTCTGACATATCTCATACGAAAACTGTTTTATATCATCTGATATCTGCCTCGAAACCAGTAATTTCTTTCTATATTTGCAGACAAAAATAATGTGATATTGTAATAGGTATTTGTGTCTGTTTTTAGATTTCCATGTTCCCATGCCATGAGTATACAATAATTTCTGATTTTTGGCTACCTTAACCCACCGTCTAAAGCCAGTGGGATTGCGGTAGCCCTATTTCAATATAATCAAGGTCATCAAACACATGTAATCCAGTTTCAAAAGAAATTTTATGCTTTTGTTTATTTATCGCATTTTTATCTTCGTCCCATTCAAATATCATATCTTTCTATTATTATAACACAACCTCATAAATTTTAAATACAATTTTGTAATGTGGTATATTGCGGAGATTTTCCGACAACCGAAATATTGAGAATAAAAATCCTTGTGTTCATCACACTCTTAGAAGCATTGAATTTCCAGACAATGTGAACTACATTTAAAATTATAAATCAGATAACAAAAGAAGTAAATTAAATATATTTTAAGATAACCCAAACCATAGCATAAACTATGCCTAATTGAAGATATTAAAAAAAGTCTTACAGACAGCCTCGTACTGATGCACCCCAAAAGTTCAGACTTAGTTCAGACTTTTGAGAGGCTCATCGCTTTTCCATGCTGCCCGTAAGACTTTTTTAATTTCAGCTATAAAAATTCACTTATTAAATTACTTTGCTGCCACTTATATAACAGACTACACCAGCGCAGCCAGCTTCGCGCCCGCTGCCCTGCACTCCGCGAGCACATCATCGTCCGGTGCGTTGTCGGCGATTATTCCCTCGCCGGATAAAACAGCAGCTCCGTCGGAAACAACTCTGGACTCCCAGTCGCGCATCCACTCGCCGCCGCCCCAGCCATAGGAACCGAAAAGTGCAATCGTCTTACCTGCAATCTGGCTGTCAAGCTCTGCCATGAAAGGCTCCATCTCGCCCTCCTCAAGCTCCTCTGCTCCCATCGCAGGACAGCCGAGTGCAAAAGCCTTAGCCTCCGAAATAGCCGCAGCCTCTGCCTTGTCAACTGTCAGAAGCTCAACCTCTGCGCCCGCGTCCTTAGCTCCTTCAGCCATCGCAGCTGCCATGGCCTCCGTGTTGCCTGTTCCGCTCCAATATACAATACTAACCTTTCCCATTCATCTTGTCCTCTCTTTCTTTTTATAATTTCAGATAATTGCTGTGGCTCATTGAATACCGCAATTTCCATCCTCACACTGCTATCTCGCGAATACTCTTTCCCTGTACAAGCTCCTCCATCGCTCTTTCCCTGCTTCGGTCAAAGCTTGCAAACGTGCGGAGCGCACCCGCAAGGTCATCATACACCTTCCAGTAGCCGTTTCCGATACTGTTCTCCCCGTTATTTTTCAAAAACCCCTCAACGTCCCACAGCGGATATCCCAGAAATATGCCTATCTCATGCGGAAAGCCCACCTTGCCGCCGCCAAAGCACTCAACTCTCTTTGCAAGCCTTGCAAGCTTATCCTCAAGCTTTCCGCCCCGATAGCCATATCCTGCAAGGAAATCCCCAATGTCCTTATCGGAAAGATAAGCCTCGAGCCTGTCACGTCTGTACAGATACAGTATCGCTCTCTGTTTATTGACGTTAAGCAGCAGCCACGCAATTTCCGTGCCTGACAGAAGCCGCACATACAGTCTGAACTTTTCCGGTGTCACAGCCACAATGTTGGCGGGCTTCACGTCCTTTAGTATAGGGGCGCAGTGAAGCACCAGCTCCATAGACACCTTCATTCTGAAGCCTGCTCCCTGTCTGTAAGCCATAAACTCCTGTACTGACATATCAACCTCCGCTTCATACTTTTATGAAGTATTATACATGTAACTTGTGTTAGTTTTATCTAACCTAGTTAATATTATCACGTCAGTGGTTATTATGCAATATATTTTTTCAATTATTCTGCAATTTACTAGAACAAAGAATGTGCCTTGGCACACTCTTGCGCCTGCGGCGGTCGCTTGCGACATCTGCATTGTACGCCGCAGTGCGCATCCCCGCGGAGCGTTTTTGTGTAATAGGAACGAAGTTTCCTATTACATAAAAAAGGCATACGAAGCTTTCTCCGTATGCCCTTGTATCTGTTTTTACTATTCCCGGCTCAGCTTGAATTTCTTTATCTCCGCATTAAGCTTATCCGATATAATGACATTGTTATGTGACTCCTGACCAATATCGTTCACTCCCTGTGTAAGTTCAACAGCCTTTTCCGTGACATTGGTTATTCCCTTTGTGCTCTCATCTACCGCTATATTCACTGCAGCTATTGATTCGCGTATGAAATTCATGCTGCTCTTGACAGATTCACTCCTGTCTGCAAAGCTTTTCATCATATCACTCATGCCGCTTACATCGTTCCTGTAATCATCGCAGGTATCAAGAAGCCTTCTGTAGCCCTCCATCGCAGTAGTATCCATGAGTTCCAGCATTCTTCCCGATTCCTCCGCAAGCTCATCCACGGCATTGATAACCTCATTGCTGACAGTCTGTATTCTTCCTGCCGTCTGCGTAGAATTAGCTGCAAGCTCCCCGATTTCACCGGCGACAACCGCAAAGCCATGCCCTGCCTCGCCTGCACGCGCCGCCTCTATGCTTGCATTGAGCGCCAGAAGATTCGTCTTCTTCGCAATGCTCAGAATAAGCTCGGTCAAGCTGCTGATTTCTTCAACCGCCTTGGATTTCTCAATCCTGCTGCGCATGCTCTCAGCCATTTTCTCCGTCTCTTCCTTCGCGCTCCTGCCTGCCTGCTGTGCGCTGTCATATATTCCCTGCACGTTCTCCATTATCCTCCGGGACTTATCATTCCCGCCTTGTGCCTGACTGCTGATATTCTCCACAGCTTCAAAGGTCTCATTAACCGACTCATTAATCTGGCTCAGTGATGCACTTGTCTCCTCCATGGATGCACTCATCTCCTCCATAGTCGCAGATATATCCGAAATACTTATCTGTGCATTGGAAAGATCACTGGCAATCTTATCGGAGGAGCTTCTAAGCTCAGAAGAATTGTCCGATATGTTAACCATTATATTTCTTATATAATTGAGAAGCTCATTGACATTTTCGGCAATATTTTCAAGCTCATCACCCGTTCTGATATCCAGCTTCTGCGTCAAATCCCCCTCGTTGTTGACAATATCATATATCTTCTTATCAACCTTATTGAGATTCCTTATAATCACAGCCACAATCACGTTCATTGCTATAACCGCAAGTACAAGACAGACTACTGCCGCCTCCATATTGGCTTTATTGCTGCTGTAAATCCTTTTTTCTATCTGCGTCGCATCATAGTCGCATGCAATGATTCCTACTACCTCGTTATCACGGTTAAAAACAGGCGCATATGACGTTATTATTGAATAATCACCGTAATTCCCGATTACGTTATCCGTATAGCTGCTGCCTGCAAACACATCCGCAAGCTCTTCATACGTCGCATCAAACTCGGAGCCGTATTCACAGGCATCAACCTCAGCAGTATCTATTCCATAATATATTTTACCGCCATCCTCATACAGTGTATACATGTACAGTACTCCCAGCTCACGCCTCACAGCATCCATGGCAAGCCTTATACTCTCATAGCCTTCTCCCGTTCCGCCGCTCTCATACAGTCTTTCCAGCTCATCGCCATCTACAACGTTACCTGCTGCCTTTGCAGCCATCACAGCCTCTTCGCCTCCGAGCTGTGACATTCCTTGTCGGACAGCACGACTTCCCATACTTGCAAGTACCAGCGCCATAATCAGCATAATTGCCGTAACCGGCAGCATAAGCTTAAATCTTATGCTTATTATCCTTGTCTTTTTTCCATTGTGTATCATATTTACCCCCCTGTCCATAATCCTTACGCTGCTTTTATTATAACGATATGAGGGTCAAAAGATATTTTGCCCCTCATATCATTATAACACAGCTATAGTAATTTGAAATAACATATTTAAAAACATATTATCACTTCACTTAATTTCTATCCGCACTTTTTCTACTCATTTGCCTTCAGGCTCGTAACCATATCGATTGTCTTTACCTTGCGTCCAAGCAGGAGATTTACCAGATAAGCCACCGCAAACACGCCTACGGCACCGACAACATAGGTGATTGGCTCCACACGGACCAGCATATCATAGTTATCACCCATCGCCAGCTTGTAGATAAGTGCTGTCATGTACTCGCCGAGAGGAAGTCCGATTATGACTGCCACGACGCAGACCCAGAGATTCTGCATGACATATATCCTTCTTATCTGCCTGCTTCTGAAGCCCAACACCTTCATGGTTGCGAACTGGTACTGCTTCTCGGAGAAGGACAATATTCCGAGATTGTAGATAATCACAACAGCAAGAATTACGGATACCACCATAAGCAGCAATATAACCGTGTCCATCATGCTGATCATGGACATCATTCCGTCCTTCAGGGCAGCAATTCCGGTTATGAGCGATACCCCTGCGATATTTTTTACTTCACTTAAATCTTGATCTGTATAAATGCAGTCCGCCTTGTATTCAATGCCGATGCTCTGTGCATAGGCTCTTGTCATCGCAAGCTTCTGTCCCTGCGGCTCCCGGAAGGTTCCGGCAATCCTGGTTGTATATGTTTTTTCCTCGCCGTACACCGACCAGCTCACATTATCCCCAACCTTTAAGCCAAGGATTGACAATAGCTTTTCCGATACATATATTCCGTCATCTGACAGCTCGAAGTCTCTTGCCTTATGGTCGGTATATCTCACCTTATCTCCTGCATCCGCCACGACAATCTGTCTGGTTGAGGTATTTCCCGACGCATCAAAAGCCTCGACGGCAAGCGTCATGCTCGTCGCATCACCGTATCTGTCTGTCAGCTCCTTATATGCCTCATCAGATATTGTGCTCTCCACATCAAGCTTATACTCAAAATTATATAAATCTTCAAACTGCCACTTTATAAAGAACTTAATTGTGTCCCTCATGCCAAAAGCACAGACTATAAGCATCGTACAGCCCACGATTCCCACAATACCGGTTATCGTTCTTCCCTTGTTTCTTCCGATATCGCGCAGATTCCAGCGCACACCCACTGAAAATCTCTTTGCAAAGCTTCCGGCAGGCTTTAACTCGCCAGCCTTCACCTTCGGCACCTCAAGTCTCAGCGTCTGTGCAGCCGACTCCTTCAAAAGCCCGTGGCAGGTGAAATATGTAGCTGCCGTGACTAACAGCACAACTCCTGCCGCCACAGCATAGACAATCGGTTTTGTGACTACAACCATATCCGGCACTTCAAAATAGCTTGCCTCCATATTTACAAAAATATTTCCTATAATGAATCTTCCGCCAATCAGCCCCAGAATTGCGGCGATGACACTCACATAAAACCCATAGCCCAGATAATGTCTCTCTATCCTTTTTCTGCTGAAGCCAAGTGCCTTCAGGGTTCCTATCTGTGTCCTCTGTTTCTTGACAAAACGATGCATTGTCGTGACAACCGAGAGCACCGCTATGAAAAGAAACAGGAAGGTAAATATCCCCGAATAGCTTGCACCCTCCTCAACCTCACTCTGATAAGCCTCCACCGACGCACTCGCATCTCTTCCCGTCACAGCCACCGCCGACTTGATATTGTTCTGTAAAAGTGCCTTTACAGCCTGCTCATCAGCATCGCCCTTCAATGTGACGTAGGCATAATTATACACATAGTAATCACCTGCCCTGTAATCAGGAAAAGCCATGTCGAATATTTCATCCGTCACATCCCCTGCATTCATGCCAAGCTTTTCGGCAGCGGCAGCCTTAAGTTCATCCTTTATGTAATCCTCAGGGAACGACCTCATGGACAAATACACATAGCCGTAGTCATCATGTGTCGGGAAAATCGCCGACTCATCCTTGATTGAGTAGACATGGTCGGGAGTGTTCACAAGTCCTTCCACCCTGCCTGTAATCTCATAGTCCTTGTATGCGAGCGTCAGCTCATCGCCGACCTTGATGCCGAGATTGTCCGCAAGGTAGCTGTCAAGCCACATTCCGTCGCTGTCATAATCAAAGCCCTCTCCGTCAACCACATGCATGCTCGAGATATTCTTGCTCTCAACAAAATTCGTCTCAAGCACAACATCCTTATAATTTTTCAAATCGGTATTGATAACCAGTGCGCGCTCTGCATCCTTCACACCGTCGGTGGCAAGAATATCCTCCATGTCCTCATCAGAAAAGTTCTCCCCTAGCATCCACAAATCCTGAAGATTATTCTCCTCATAGTATCTCTGTCCACTGTAGTCCATACCATCCATGTAGGCATGGATTCCCGAAAATACGAACACACCGAGAAAGGTCATTATAAATATAGTGATAAAAGACGAGAAATTCCTCCGTATATCCCTCATCATCTTTTTTCTAAGCATTACCACTCCACCTCCTCTATATTCTTCGGTGAAGGGTTATCGACAACGGACTTGATTTTTCCGTTCTTTACACGCACTATGGTGTCGGCTATGTCCGCGATAAGGCTGTTGTGTGTTACGATGATAACCGTATTTCCGCCCTTTCTGCACTGCTCCATGAGAAGCTTCAATACCTCAACACCGGTTGCGGAATCAAGGGCACCCGTCGGCTCATCACAGAGCAGCACCTTCGGATTCTTAGCAACCGCTCTCGCGATTGAGATTCTCTGCTGCTCGCCTCCCGAGAGCTGGTTAGGGAACTTATTCTCATGCTCCGTGAGTCCCACCTTCGCAAGTGCCTCATGTGCATCAAGCGGATTCTTCACTATATCCTTCACAAGCTCGACATTCTCAAGCACCGTGAGTGTCGGCAGTATATTATAAAACTGGAAAATGAAGCCGACCGTCGCCGCTCTGTAACGGCTCAATTTGTCCTCGTTATATTTTGAAATGTCCTCACCGTCGACAATCACCTGTCCTGTTGTCGGAATATCCATTCCGCCAATTAAATTGAGGAGTGTGGATTTACCCGCTCCCGACGGGCCGAGTATGACAACGAACTTTCCCTTCTCAATACTCAAATCGACTCCGTCGAGCGCGCGAAACTCACGCTCCCCTGTCTTGTACACCTTGGTAACATTTTTAAGTTCAACTATCTTAGCCACAGTAATCTCCTCCTTCATGTTGATGCTTTACAACATGAATATAGCACTGTAGTTAGAAATATGCAACTGCAATTAGTTATAACTTATTATAATTTTTCTAAACAATTTTATTCTCTCTTATAACCGCCTCAACCTCCGACTCACTCACCTCAACAATCTTAGCTATCTGTGCGGTTGTGTAACCATTTTTGTGCATGTTTTTAATAACTTTTTCATTTATTTCTCTCGTCGTTTTCTCTGTTGCTTTCTCTGCTGCCTTTTCCTCAATGCCATCACTGAGATTACACATAACATTCACATCCCTTCTGAAATCACTGTTAACAGGAAGATTATATTCCTTTTCCATTATCTCGAGCTTCTCGTTGAGCTGAATACTGCTTGACAGGAGTGCACCTATCAGTCGGTGGAGCTCATATCTCTCATCGTGTACGGGGAGCTCATCCGTAATTCCTATAAGGATAATGTTGAGCAGATTAATATTGCCCTTCCATTCATACGGCTCAAGCATCTCGTCCTTGGTCAGATGGATATGGCTCATGCTGTTGCACTTCATGTTCATACATATCCAAATGCTGTAAACCTGCTTAATATCGTCGTAATTGGAATTAACAAAATCTCTTTCCTTTTGCGATGATACCAGGCGGCTTACATAAAAAATTGACCTGTTTAATATCTTATATGCAACAGGCTCATCCTTCTGTGCCTCGACATTCACGATAATCTGTGTCAGTTTATGATTTGTCTCATTTTCTGTCAATCTGACATTATCTTTTATATGTACATTGCCAAACGGTAACCGCACATAAAAAACAATATCAAATCTTATCATTCCCTCGTTAATTTCCGAGTTCTCCGTGTTGAACCCTCTGATTCTCTGTACCGAACCGTCAGTCCTCTCAGCATTAGTACTTCCTGGCTCAATCGGCACCATTCCGATCACAGGCTCGCCCTCAATGCTATCCGCCACATCTTCGGGGCTCATTCCCTTAAACGCATCAACCGTCTTTAAAAGAATACGCGCCAAAATACTCTTCTGTGCCAGCAGCCGCTTAGCTCGAATATCATACTGTGCCTTATCCCCCGCTACCGCCATCGCATTGCTTAATTCTGTTTTCAAAAAAGCCCTCCCTTTGTATGACACAAACACACAAAGGCTCCCCCAAGCCTGATACCATTATAAACGATGGTTGTAAAAAAGACAACTTGTAATTTACATAATTAGTCCCTCACACCTGCGGCAGAAGTATCTCCGTACCGTCGTCAAGCTCATTTTGCAGGTCACCGAGCATCATTTTAAAGGTGTAATCCTGTGCGGCATGGATTGTCACATAGTTTTCCAGCATGTCCGCGTATCTTATACGGTATACAGGCACACGGATCAGCTCGCCCGCAAGTTCTATATCTATTACCTTTTCATTCTTTGATAGCTTCTCTGCCGCCCTGTCAAGCACCTCGAACAGCTTCTCCTTTTTGACAGGCTTCCAGCCATCCATGGCTGTTTACAACTCATCCGACATCCATGCCGTCTGTGGCTGTGTGATGAGCAGAGTCCTAAGAACAACTAAGCTTCTCCCAAAAGTCGTGACCTCGGTTACGGTATAATTGTCCGCATCAACAACCTTTTAAAGATTTTCTCAAAAGCCCCAGAACACTATCCCGAGCACCGCCGACAGCACAATCATAAGAATTGGCGACAACTTCTTTTTCCATATTTTTTTCAGCAAAAAAGATACCGCAAAAAGTATCATAAATATTATTATCGACCTTAAATCAGGCGCTATGCTGCTTGTGTAATCCACAATACCAAACAGAGTGTTAAGCCCCATACTGATTGCCGTGGCAATTATCATGGCGACTATGCATGGTCGTATTCCGGACAGAACCGCATTCACACCTGCATATTTCAGGAGATTTTTCAGCACGGCAGCAATGATTAGTATTATGACAAATGACGGCAGCACAACTCCGAGAGTTGCCATAAACGCACCTAACATTCCCCCCTGCGAAGAACCGATAAAAGTCGCCATATTCACCGCGAGCGGTCCCGGCGTTGACTCCGATACGGCAATAAAGCTCATAAATTCGCTCTCGGTAAGCCACCCCCTTGACAAAACCGTCTCCCTGACAAGCGAAATCATGCCGTAGCCACCGCCAAAGGAAACCGCACCGATAACAAGAAAATTCAGAAAAAGTTCAATATATATCATTTTATACCTCCGCATACTGCAAGCATTTCTTGCAGTACTGCCACCAATAAATAGTTTGAAAATTTTATTTTCAAATTTTATGCTTTTCATCTGTGTCAGAACATATTTTACCGGAATTACCCACATACTTTCGAAGCATGTACACAGCCCAGCCTGCTACGCCGCTTATCACAATATAGAATATTGACGAGAACGACACTGCCGTTATCGAAAACACCGTCATCACGACAATCACTAATCCCAAAATCACATAGTTGAACACGTTTTTCTCAAGTCCCTTGAACATTCTCACACCGGCAGACGCGATGAGGTACACGACGCACACCTGTATCCCCTTGAACGCATACGCCACATAGGTCAGACTTAAAAACTTATCAAAGAAAAGCGATATCAGATATATTATCACAAACGAAGGTATGCTCACGGCAAGCGTTGACAGCGCGGCTCCCGCGACACCGCCCACTCTGTAGCCCAGATAGGTCGCACTGTTGACTGCCACGGGTCCCGGTGTCGACTCCGCAATCGCCACCATGTTCAAAAATTCTTCTCTGTCAATCCACTTCTTTTTTTCGATAAACTCATTTTCTAAAAGCGCAATCATCGCATAGCCACCGCCAAAGGTGAACGCACCTATTTTCAGAAACGTGAGAAATAATTGTATCAGCTTTTTCATTTTAATCTCCATTCCGCCATTGCCGCCTGCACGATCAGGCATTTAAACCTGGAACCCGCAAAACATGTGGAAGCAGCGGATTACGAATGTTTTAGAATAATTATAACACATAAGTATCTTATCCTCCACTTAAACTTTAAGCGAAAGCGGATTGCGAATGTCCACTTTACATCAAAGCCTGCAGACTCTTTATTGTTATTTTTCCATGCTCTGCACAACTGGACTGCTTATTTTTATTAAAACTGGATGTTTTAATCAAGCCATATTTACTGTATCATAACGCTAAATTCATGAAGCGGCGCATTACATGACAAAATACAAAATAAAAATCAGCGGCAGTCCCTACACAATAAGGCGGACTGTCCGGAAACGGAGATTACCATGGCAACAAGATATGAACTCAACAAGGAACTGGCACAGATGTTAAAGGGCGGTGTAATCATGGATGTGACCACACCGGAGCAGGCTAAGATTGCACAGGAAGCAGGTGCCTGTGCGGTAATGGCACTTGAGCGGATTCCGGCAGATATAAGAGCCGCCGGCGGCGTATCCAGAATGAGCGACCCTAAGATGATTAAAGGTATTCAGGAGGCAGTGTCTATTCCTGTCATGGCAAAATGCCGTATCGGACACTTTGTCGAGGCTCAGATACTCGAAGCTATAGAGATTGACTACATAGATGAGAGCGAGGTTCTCTCCCCTGCCGACGATGTGTACCATATCGACAAGACACAATTCAAGGTTCCGTTTGTCTGCGGTGCGCGCGACCTGGGCGAGGCGCTCAGGCGCATAAGCGAGGGAGCCTCGATGATAAGGACCAAGGGCGAGCCGGGAACCGGCGACGTGGTTCAGGCAGTTCGCCACATGAGATCCATGAATGCCGAAATACGGCGTGTCCAGAACCTGCGCGATGACGAATTATACGAGGCTGCCAAGCAGCTGCAGGTTCCTGTTGAGCTTGTCAGATATGTTCATGACCACGGCAGACTCCCTGTTGTAAACTTTGCCGCCGGCGGTGTCGCAACCCCTGCCGATGCAGCACTTATGATGCAGCTCGGCGCAGAGGGTGTGTTCGTCGGCTCAGGAATATTTAAGTCAGGAAATCCTGCGAAACGTGCCGCTGCGATTGTCCAGGCTGTCACCAACTACACCGATGCCAGGCTTATCGCCGAGCTGTCGGCAGACCTGGGAGAGGCAATGGTTGGAATAAATGAAAATGAGATTGCCCTGCTGATGGCAGAGAGAGGAAAATAGGGGAAACGAGGAAAATAATGGAAACAAATTGCCCTGCTGATGGCAGAGAGAGAAAATAGCGGAAACGAGGATTATATATGGCAGTTGGTATATTGGCACTTCAAGGTGCATTTGCGGAGCATGGACAGATGCTTGACAGGCTTGGAGTAGAACATTTTGAGATAAGGCAGCTTCGCGACCTGGATAAAAAGACCGACAGGCTTATACTTCCCGGCGGCGAGAGCACTGTGATGAATAAGCTCTTACACGAGCTTGGTCTGTATGAACCGATAAAAAAACTGATTAATGACGGCATGCCTGTGTTCGGCACCTGCGCCGGAATGATTCTTCTGTCCCGCGATGTCGAGGACGGAAAGCCCTGCTTCGTCACCATGGATATCCGTGTCCGCCGAAATGCCTACGGCAGACAGCTTGGAAGCTTCTACACTGAGGAATGCTTTGACGGCATAGGGACAGTCCCGATGACCTTTATCCGTGCACCCTTCGCCGAAGAGGTCTACGACAATGCAAGGGTTCTTGCGACCGTCGACGGGCGCATCGTGGCAGCCCGTCAGGACAGACAGCTTGTAACTGCGTTTCATCCGGAGCTTACGGACGACACCTCGGTGCATGAATACTTTATGGCGATGTAAGGTAGATACATTGTACACTTTTCTTTATGGGACTTAAAGCAGCAGGAGATATGTCCACGCTAAAAACAAACGCTTAGCTTGAAGCTTCACCTACACACAGATAAAGGAGCGTGAATTTTCACGCTCCCCTGTCTTATTCCGATACTGCGGTATATTGCTGTATAAATTCTTCTTTTCTGCAAGGTCTGCCAAAATAATATCCTTGTAGATAATCGACCTGCATTTCTTTCATTTTAAGGTACCAGTCTCTTTCCTCGATGCCTTCTGCACATATCCTGACATCAATACTGTGTACCAGCGGAATGATATTCCTGTATAATTCATTATCTCTGGCATCGTTCATTGCCTTAGCGGTAAAATCCTTATCCATTTTCACATAGCTTGGATTCATATCGCGTATACAATGAAAATTAGAATATCCCGTTCCAAAATCATCAATTACAAAATTGATATTGTTGTCATCCAATGTCTTTCGGAACCTGCAGAACGATGGCGTCATATCCATAAAGCCGCTTTCCGTCATTTCGATGCAGATGGACTCCGGCTTTAAAGAGTTGTTCCGGATTGCAGCTAATATATCATGCTCGACCTTGCCCTGAATAATCTGGACATACGAGACATTTACATTCATCTTGAAACCGGGAATATACTGCTGCATTTCACTGCACATTTCTGCCGCTTCGCTCAGGACATATCTTCCGGCAGGAATAATCAATCCTGTCTCCTCGAGCAGCGGAATGAACTCCACCGGTGAAACAGACACCTGCTCATCCTCAGCCATCATGGAAAAGCGCATAAGAGCCTCCGCACCGATGATTTTCTCCGAGCGGCAATCCACAATCGGCTGATAATACACTTCAAAGCCATTACAGCCGTTTACAATAGAATTACGTAGTGCCGCTATTATTCTTCCCTTTCTCTGAAAGGCTTCATAGTCTTTCTCATTGAAGAAATAGAAGCCGTTTTTTCCCATGCTCTTTGCCTGCTTGAGGGCAAATTCAAATTTCCTGCGGCATTCCTCGACTCCCTCATAAAAGGTCGCCGCTGCTATAACACCTACAGAAACCGAAAATACAGCTTCATAGTTCTCAGCTACTATAAATTTATAGAGCTTATCCGTAATCCTCTCCTTCAGCTTTAGCATATCCTCCTTAGAGGCTGCTTCCAGATCCACAATAACATACTGGTCAGCCACAAGGTGGTATATTCTCTGACTGCCGGAAAGACATTTCTTCATACAGCCGGCTACGCTTCGTAAGATATAATCACCGTAAGCTGCTCCCCTGGTGCTGTTGATTGAGCCGAAATCATCGATGCCTATATGTACTAAAAAGCCCTTAGAAAGGTTTTCCGCCTGCGAGCGCAGATAAGCAATAAATTCCGGACCACCCAACAGTCCCGTGACGTTATCCGCTCTTCTCTTATTCCCGGTCTCGTTCATGCAGCCAACCAGATACTTCGCATGTCCTTCATTATCATCAATCACGATGCCGCGGCAGGCAACCCATATCGGCAGGCCGTTTTTGTCAAGCCACCTATAGTGAAGATTATGAACCTTCTCTTTTCCTTCTCTTATATCCGCAAGATGCTTCTCAAGCATCCTGCGGTCATCTTCATATGTTACTTTCATGACAGCATCAGCGGCATCAGTCATGACACAGTCCGATATCATAAACCGCTCCACAGCCGACTGTGAAATCTCCATTGTATTGTCCTGCAGATCAAATATATACAGGTAATCATCCATGGATTCCGTAATTATTTCAAATAAGATTTCTGCAGCGTGCTCTCCAAGTACTTTAAACATATCATCTATCACAGCAAGAACCTTCCTTCTAACAGATTAGAATATTCATCTCACCCTTAGAATAGCTTGAATGTATTCACGCGGTCCTGCATCTTGGCTGCCTCGTCTGCCAGGTTGACACTGATTGCCGTATTTTCCTCTGAGGAAGCTGCTGTACCCTGTACCACACCGGAAAGCTGTTCAATACCCTGTCCGATCTGTTCTAACGAATCAGCCTGGGAATTAGCCTTCTCCATTGTATTCTGCGCCATTTCCGCAAAGGACTCCATATCCGCAATAATCTGGTTGAATGCATCTGCCGTTGTTCTTGTAATGGTATTTCCCTTTTCAATCTCAACCAGAGTCTTATCAATCAGCTCTCTTGTATTTATAACCGACTTCGCACTATCTGATGCGAGCTTGCCTATCTGGTCGGCAACCACCGCAAAGCCTCTTCCGGCTTCGCCTGCCCTCGCCGCCTCAATCGAAGCATTGAGTGATAAAAGATTGGTCTGGGACGCAATATCTTCAATATCCGTGATAATATTGCCGATTTCCTTGGAAATCTCCGTAATACGCTCCATCTCTGTGAGCAGCCCGTTCATCTTTTCCCTCTCTTCGTTGGCTTTGCTTGCAGAAGCCTTCACCCTCTCGGATGCACTCTTTGTCTCCTTTGCCGTATCTGCGGCAAGGCTGACAACAGTATCTATTGTAGCGTTCAGCTCCTCAATTACTCCCGCCTGCTCTGTCGCACCATCGGACAGGGATTTAGACGCCTCCTCGACATCCTTGGCATTCGAGGATACCTTCTCCGCAATATTGGTAATCTCTGACAGTGTGCTGTTAAACCTCTTTAAAATAAACAGGAGTGAGTGCTTCAATTCTGAAAAATCACCCAGGAAATCTGTGATGTCATCGCCATTTCTTGTCAAATCGCCCTGTGCAATATATTTAACTTCCTCCGAAATCTCACGTACATAATCCGAAAGAATATTCATGGCCTCTTTCAGATTTCTCACAGTGTCGCCGAACTCATCCTCCGACTCATATGTGAGCATATCCACGTTGGACAGCTCACCCTTTCTTAAGCTGGCTACCGCTGTATCTATCTGTGCTACCGGCTCTATAATCGAATCTGTGATTACCTTTCCGATAAAGGTTGTCGCTGCCGCAATCGCAATTCCTGCCGCAGATATCACTATAAAAATAATTACCGTACACACATTGGCAGCAAGCTTAGAGCTATCCAGTTCAACCTGGAATTCATCCCTAAGCGTGCTGAACACGTTTCTGAATGATGTATACTTTTCATACGCGCTTCCCGTCATAATATCTGATGCCTCAGCCTGTTTTCCGGCGGTGCTCAGCCGTATTATCTCCTCCGAGAAGGACTTATAGTCCTCCCATGCGGCGATTGCCTTATCGTAATCGGCCTGCCCTTTTCGTGCATCTGCATCCGCATTGATTATTTCACTTAATGCCTTGCAATTCTCCGTAATCTGTCCTGCTATGCTCTCAATCTCCTTCTCACAAGTAGCCATGACAGCGGCATCTGATTCGACAAGGTGCTGATACTGCTTAACTCTGTACTCCGTGGTCAGCGTCTCCAGCTCCTGTATATATCCTATTGCCTGGGACCATACAGCCGTAATATTCTTTACGTTGGAGCGTATCACCAAGGTTGAGATAAGTGCCACCGCCACTAAGAATACTGTCATAGTGAGCACCGTCACCCGGTATGCTTTCAACTTTCCTGCCACCTTCAAGTTAACTATAAATTTTTTGAGCTTTTCCATAATAACTTTCCCTTCCTTCGTTTTTTCCCTTCGATTTGAGTTTTATGATTAAATGCCACAGGGCTTCAGCCTTAATAACTCAAAAAAGTCTATGGTTATTTATCTCTAAGTCAAATGATGATACCATGCTTTTATTAAAAAATCAATTAAAAATATATTAAATTTCCATATTTTCCCCACAGCCGTGAAGTCCTCTTCATTCCGCAGTAAATAACAGAACAAACCTGCGGCGGCCGACTGCGACATCTATATTGTACGCCGAAGTGTGCATCTATGCGGAGCTTAGTGTGAAAAACGTAAAAAGCACGTTTTTCATTACTATTTGAGTCACTGCAAAATACATAAAAAAGCCACCGTTTACTGAAGCCGGGGCGCGATATTGCAGTTATTTTATGTTTTTTTCAGAGCATGCTCTAAATGCCTGTACATCAGACAGGTCTGTTATGAATCTGTCCTCACTTTATTATAGTAAGCCTGTTTTTCCTGTACTTCAGCGGAGACACCTCGTATGTCTTCTTGAAGCTTCTGATAAAATAGCTCACATTCTGATACCCGCTCTGCAGCGCTATCTCCGTTATAGGAATATCTGTGTCCTGCAGCAGCTGCTTTGCGTGCTCCAGTCTTAAATAGGTTACATATTGCGACAGCGTAATATGAAAATGCTCCTTAAAATACCGCGATATGTATTTTTCCGAAAGATGGAACTGTTCCCCGAATTCCTTTAACGATATCGTACCCGTATAGTTCTGCTGTATGTACGAAACCATCTCCTTTTCCACGGTGTTCCTGCCGCTTGTATCATTTTCCACCACCAGCCCCTTATTCCACATTTCAAGAATAAATTGTAAAAGAACTAGCTTTATCCTTATCTGTGTGGCTATATCCGCTCCGGCTCCTTCTTTTTTTTCCATATATATATCAGCAAGCTGCTCACACAGCCCGCTTGCCGCATCCCCTATTCTTGGAGTTATCATCAGATGTCCGCTGCTTAACGGTTCAAGCAGGCTCTCATCTAACAGGTCATCCGAACGAAAGGATATATATTTCAGCGGAAACAGAAAAGTAAAATAGTCCGCCGCTCCGGTCTGTGTACCCATGAGATGCAGATTACCCGGCGACACGACAAACGCATCCCCGGGGTTACCTATGTAGCTCTCTCCTGATATATTCACAGTAAGACAACCACTTTTTACATATATAATCTCAAGCTCATCATGCCAATGTACAGGTATCTGAAATGACCGACCCGAGTTCCATATATGATATGTACTAAAGGGGTCATCCTTTGTACCATGTGGTTTATTTTCCTTTAATTCAAAGTACATAAGCTCTCCTACAATTCTACAAGACTCTTACCCTTCCATTTTCCGCCCTTCCATCTAATCACCATTCCGACGGCTCTCGCACACTCATCAGATGCCATGGCGATATATGCTCCTAATGCCTGAAGCCCCATATGTATTCCAAGAAAATATGTTCCTCCGACTGCGAACAGATACATGAATATCGCACCCATTATAACCGGAAAAACCGCATCCCCGCTGGTCTTTAATGCCTGACCATATACAAGGTTCGTCACCCTTCCGAATTCCAGGAATATATCCACCACCAGCAGCTTCACCACAAGATTTACCATCTGCGCGTCATCCGTGAATATATGGACTATAAAACGTCCGGACAATGCAAATGTCACAGAGAAGCATGCAGCTGTTATAAGTCCGTATATCACAGCCTTTCTTGTACCTCTGTCACATTCTTCATACTCCTTTGCCCCGATCCGCCAGCCGGTCATAATAGCATTGGCCTGTGCAAGCGCAGCTCCGACACAGTACGAAAAATTAGCAATCTGCATGGCATAGGAACGAGCCGTAACATTCATTCCGTCCGAATCCATCTGATTCATAAAACGGACTATAAGTGTCATCGCTACATTATAGAGCGCTGTTTCAAGTGCGGAAGGAAAGCCTATCCTGACAATCTGAGCCAGTATCCTTCCTGCCGGAATGCGCTCAGGATTCTGCTTTGCCTTAATAAGCACAGCCCCCATAACAGCTACAATGATAAGATTTACAATCCTTGAAATAACCGTGGCAACGGCAACTCCCATTACGCCCCAGTTAAACACGAACAGAAATACCGAATTAAGTATTATATTAATGGCATTTCCGACAACCGTTCCTATTAAGGAGTGCTTCGTATATCCGAACACCCTCAAATAACTGGAAAAAATAGGAATAAGCGCATTTAAAAAGCATGCACCTCCAACAATTCTAAGGTATGTCTCAGCCGGCTCAAGCAGCGCCGGTGCAATGCTTACCATTCTAAGTATTCCGCCGGAGAAAAAAGCAAGGATAACTGACATCAGCACGCCTATCAGCGCATTAAACATCAGTCCAAGCTGTCTTGCCTGATATGCAATTCCGGGTCTTCCCGCTCCGATATTCTGTGACATGACCGCCACCATACCTGAAGATATCACCCCGAACATGATAATAAAAACACCTATATATGTGTTCGCTGTTCCCACTGCTCCCACAGCCTGATCACTTACTGATGATAGCATAAGTGTATCGACCATACCTGAAAGCATATAAAATAAAGTTTCTAAACATATCGGCACAGATAGCTGTGCCAATGATTTTCTTCCGGCTGCCATGTCATTCTCCTTAAATATATTGATACCTTTTGACATCATCATACGACACATTTCTGTATATTTCTTGTAGAATATTATGTTAAAATTGCACTATTTCTACTTTTTAGTGGTATCAACCGGACAGTCCGCCGCACCGGACAGCATATATGATTATCATTCCAATGCTTATTATAGCAGATAATAATCCCTGCTTCCACATGACTTTTCCAAAATCTGCGGATTTTACTTTTTACCAAATCCATTCTTCTCAACGCGGAAGCAGATTCTTCATGCTGTTGACTCCGATAAGCAGTGTGGATGTGTTGTGACACAATGCCGATGTAGTAGGAGGAATAACTCCCGCAACACCAAGAACAATCAACAATGTGTTAAAGCCTACTATTGTTCTGTAATTCTTGTGGATTCTCTTCATCAGAAGATCACTTATCTGCTTTAATGTAACCAGCTCATTCAGGTCATCCGCTCCGATTGTTATATCCGCAATCTCACGCGCAAGCTGTGCTCCGTCGCTTATGGCAATTCCGACATCCGCCGCCGAAAGTGCAGGCGAATCGTTGATTCCGTCACCTATCATTATCACCCTTCTGCCCGCTGCCTTTTCCTTCTCAACGAAGCCTGCCTTATCCTGAGGAAGAACCTCAGAATAGTACTCGTCAACCCCGACCTTCTTCGCTATGGCTGCCGCCGTCCTCTCGCTGTCGCCGGTCATCATCACTACCTTAGATATGCCTGCCGCCTTGAGCTGCCTTATAACCTTAACAGCCTCATCGCGCACAGGATCCTCGATACAGATAACCGCCGCAAGCACTCCGTCAATCGCAAGGTAAAGATGTGAGTATTCAAGCGGAAGCTCCTCATATAGAGCCTTCTTATCCTCCGGTATCGACGCCTTCTCGTCCTCAAATACGAAATGGGCGCTTCCGATGACAACCCTCTTATCACCTATCGCAGAGGCAATTCCGTGTGCGACTATGTATTCAACCTTTGAGTGCATTTCGCTATGTTCAATTCCCCTGTTCTTAGCCGCTTCCACAACCGCACGCGCCATGGAATGCGGGAAATGTTCCTCAAGACAGGCCGCAATCTTTAGAAGTTCATTCTCGCTGCCGCCGTTAAATGACACAACCTCAGCCACGGTCGGCTGAGCCTTGGTGAGTGTACCTGTCTTATCGAACACAATGGTGTCAGCCTCTGCCACCGCCTCAAGGAATTTTCCTCCCTTGACTGTAAGATGACGACTGCCCGCCTCCCTGATTGCTGAAAGAACCGATACAGGCATGGCAAGCTTGAGTGCACAACTGAAATCTACCATTAACACTGCAAGTGCCTTTGTCGTATTGCGTGTCAGAAGCCACACAAGTCCTGTCGCACCGAGACTGTAGGGAACAAGCTTGTCCGCAAGATGCTCTGCCTTGCTCTCGACACCTGACTTAAGCTTCTCCGACTCCTCTATCATAGTGACAATCTTCTCATATCTGCTGCTGCCGCCGACGGACTGGACCTCAATCACAAGCTCGCCCTCCTCGACAACCGTTCCGGCATACACGGCAGTTCCCGGCTTCTTCTCAACAGGTACGGCTTCACCCGTGAGCGATGCCTGATTGACCATTGCCTCGCCTTCCCTTACAACTCCGTCGAACGGAATCATATTTCCGACACGGACAATTATGTAGTCGCCCTTCTTTATCTGATGAACAGGTACAAGCACCTGCTCATCCCCTGCCCTGCACCATACACTGCTCACATTGAGCGACATCGTTCTTGCAAGGTCATCAACCGACTTCTTGTGTGTCCACTCCTCGAGAAGCTCGCCTATACCGAGCATGAACATTATCGAACCTGCAGTTCCTATATCGCCTCTTAGCATCGACACACCGATTGCCGTAGCGTCAAGCACCGGAACCTCAATCTTCCTGTTCCACAGACACCTGATTCCCTCAGCAATGTACTTTACTGCATTATACGCCGTAAAACACACCCTTAGCGGATACGGAAGGAACCATTTTCTCGCATAATGAAATACTATCTTGTCAAAGAGCTTGTCCTGATACTCATGGCTTAAGCTTCTTCCGGTATTTCCTTCAAAAGTCTCAGGAAGCTTCTCGTTCTCATAGGAGAATTTTCCAAGAAGCCTGATAATGTCATTCCTGCAGCCCTTGTACTCAACAACCGCATCACCCGTCCTGTCATATACCTTGGCATAAATCACCGTCCCCTGCTTTTGAAGATAATACTCTAATATATCTGCCTGCCCACAGGTCATACGATATGCACAGACATGTATCCTCATTCTGTTCCCATACTCATGTTTTATCTGAAATTTCATAACAAAACAGCTCCATTCTGCCTATCAGAAAAAATGGGACACGGTGTCAGACCCCTGTCCCAATTTTCTTACTCAGCCTTAGTCTCCTCTTTTACTTCCTCTTCGTTCTTAACCTCAGAGAAATCATCGGCAAAATCCTCGTACACTGCCTCCTCCTTAGCTGCTCTGTCCTCGTTAATGCTCTTTGCATCCGAATAGATGTCGCTGCAGTTCTCCTGAACTGTTGATACAGTCTTCATAACACAATCCTTTGCTCTTAAAACTGCCGCAGTGCAGTTAGTATAGAACTTCTTTGCGTCCTTGCTTGATAAAAACTTTATGCCTGCCGTTCCGAATGCAACACCCGCTGCAAAAAGTCCTGTCTTGCCCCAGTTAATCTTTGACTTACTCATAGCTATGTACCTCCATATTCAATAGGTGTATTTTCCTGTGTGCGCCAGAAGATATCCGCACATATCCGTAGATAGTCTTATATATCTACAGATAGCATTATTTATTTGCAGTTAGTTATGACGCACTCTTTTTTCAGCCGTTATTATAACATCATGGCTTTTCAACCGCAACAGCTATTCATAAAATTTTTCTAAACACTTTTTCTAAACATTCCGGCTTGATATAATAACCGATAAGTATTAAATTTAAAAGCAGCAGAACAGCCATATAAAAACATTCCGAAGGAGAACATCCATGAATACCCCCATCGGCAAATCCGATATAAAAATTGAAATTATAAGAAGCTCCAGAAAAACCCTTGCCATAGAAATCCGTCCCGATATGCGCGTTATCGTCCGCGCTCCGCACAGGGCTCCGAACGGCTATATTGAACAGTTCATATCAGACCGCGCCGATTGGATAGTGGAACATCTTAGAAGAATGGAACAAAAAAACAGACAATGCAATGACACACTGCCTGTCAAAAAACTCTCAAACAATGATATTAAAAAGCTTGCCGATAAAGCCTGCACCTGCATTCCCGGGCGTGTAGCCCACTTCGCACCGCTTGTCGGTGTCACCTACGGACGTATAACCATAAGAAACCAGCGCACACGCTGGGGAAGCTGCAGCAGCAGGGGAAACCTTAATTTCAACTGTCTGCTCATGCTCGCTCCCCCGGAGGTAATCGACTATGTCGTGGTGCATGAGCTGTGCCACCGAAAGGAAATGAACCACTCACAACTGTTTTGGAATGAGGTTGCAAGGGTTCTTCCCGGCTATGCGGAACAGGAAAAGTGGCTTAAAACCCACGGCAATGAAATAATGAAGCGTATGACAGGTGAATAATCTGCCATACGCTTCATTAAAATTCTCCTACTTCGACTTCACTTTCACCTTATTCGTATACATGAAGTGGTCCGCCTTGTCAAAAAGAGTCCTGAGCGTGCAGTCCGTGTAATCCGTCGACACAGCCCAGCCCTGTGCGTAGCTTATCGGAATATTATTTCCACATCTGTTAAACTGCATAACCTCATTATGCAGCTGTGTAAGAAGACTGTTAACAGTATTCTCTGTAATATCGTACAGAATCACAACGAACTCATCACCGCCGTACCTTCCCACAAAATCCTTTGCCGGGATTACATTTCTCAACACTCTCGCAAAGCTCGCAATAAGCTGGTCACCCGCCGAATGTCCCAGCGTATCGTTAGCGTTCTTAAGATTGTTAAGATCGAACATCAGACAGGCTGTCGGTTCTTTTATAAATGACATGTCACTAAACAGCTCCTCACACCTGCTCTTATTAGGAAGCCCCGTATGCACATCTATATATGCCTTCTGCTCAAGTATCCTGTTCTTCCTGCTTATCCGCATGGAAGAAAGAGACTGCTCTGTAATAAGCAGGAACAGTATAAGCATATCCACTGCCGACAAAATCTCTACGAGCCTCATCTGCTTTGCCTCTTTATTCGAATATGCCTCTGCCGCAGATACAGTCTCATCGGCAAGCCAGAAGTATGTCTCACTCATCGCCACTATGTCGGTGGCTTCATAGCCACAGTCTCTTGCATCCCTAATCTCTTTTTTTAATTTTCCCCAATAATCTATCAGACTGTCAAGCCTGCCCTGATAGTTCGCATCCTTCAGGCTTGCAAGCCCATAGCTGCCACCATCGTATTTCAAATCCTCCAGAATATCATCCAGATACTGCACAAGCTCATTATCATGGACTCCGACTATCTCAAGCTTCACAAGCCTTTGCGTCGCACCGCGCACAAGACCGGCATAATTTATTACACGCGCCGTCCCCTGAAGGTGTTTTATCTGAATCACCATAATGACAACAAGCACTATAAGTGTCGAAATAAGAATGCTCTGGATTGCTCTGGATACCGCACTGAACCTCTTATGCTCCCTGCTCTCCGCATCATTTACTATCATTTTAACCCTCATTTCCGAGCGATTTATCACGAGTAGGCGGTGAGAAGCCCGCGCAGGCATTTTCTCATCTGCCGGCAAAGCAATTTGTTTTTGCTCAGGAACAAATTGCAGGTGTATTGTAAAGCGGACATTCGCAATCCGCTTTCGCTACTTGCTCATGAACGCAGTCCGCATCCCCCTTATCCCCGCTTAGTGCTCTACACACTTGAAGCGAGGGATTGCTTATTCTGCGTTCACACTATACCTTCGTTAAATGGCTAAATTTTATTGTCCGTAACCATTCCATATATTATAATACATATTATTATTACGGTCAAAAACTTTTTTTATTTAGGAGGAAAGCTATGGATGATAAAAAAATTAAGGTAGAGCACTACAGATTTGAAAATAAAACCGCTCTTAAGGGACAGATTGTATTTACCGGCTCATCCCTTATGGAAATGTTTCCTATCAATAAATTGCTCACAGAGCACAATGACGGCACCATAATCTACAACCGCGGTGTCGGCGGCTTCATTTCCGATGAGCTGCTAAGGGTTATTGATGTCTGTGCCACCGACCTGATGCCGTCTAAGGTATTTATAAATATCGGCACCAACGACCTCAGCTGGTCAAGCATCCCGATAAGTCAGCTCATGGACAATTACAGCAAAATCCTGTCCGCCATTGAGACTGCCGTTCCCGGTGTCCGCATCTATCTCATGGCTTACTATCCCGTCAACTACGAGGCAGCCGCCGAGGAGATGAAGGAATGCCTGAAAATACGCACCAACGAAAAAATAAACGCAGCCAACATTGAGGTGGAAAAGCTCGCCGCCAGACACCATCAACGCTACATTGACATTAACCGCAATCTGAAGGACGAGCTTGGCAGGCTTAAAGCTGAGTACACAATCGAGGGCATGCACATCAATGAGGACGGCTACCGCGCAATATACGATGACATCATGAAATTTGTAAAGGAGTAAAAAATGCCCCATATCATGCTGATTTATCCCCTCAAAAAGGGACATATCAATTTGATATGGGGCATTTTTTACGCAAGGTGCAGCACATCTATGAGCAGTATCCACACCAGGCCGTAGTATGCAATAACCGCAACAAGGTCATTCACCGTTGTTATGAGCGGTCCCGACGCTACGGCAGGATCAATCTTAATCTTGTGGAAAAGCATCGGCACAAGCGTACCTACAAGGCTCGATATGACCATCGCCACCATGAGTGCCAGTCCGACGCATCCTGAAATCATAAACGAGTATCCCACCGGATTGTGTTTAAAGAGCCAGATGTACACTCCGATAAACGCAAACGACAGCACTCCGAGAATCATTCCGTTCGAGAATCCCACGCGCGCCTCTTTCCCGACAAGCTTCAATTTTTCACCCGCTGAGAGGTTCTCATCCATGAGCACACGGATTGTCACCGCAAGCGACTGTGTTCCGACATTTCCAGCCATATCAAGGATTAATGACTGAAAACATATTACAATAGGAAGAACTGCCACAACAGTCTCAAATATTCCGACAACCGAGGACACTCCAATGCCTAAGAACAGCAGAATTATGAGCCATGGAAGTCTCTTTTTTACACTTGTAAGGGTCGACTCCTCCAAATCCTCCTGCTCGGTGAGACCTCCGAGCTTTGCATAGTCCTCACCCATCTCATCATCGACAGCCTCAACTACATCCTGTGCCGTGATTACACCGATAAGCTCGCCCTCGTCCGTCAGAACCGGAATCGAGTCCTCAGCGTAGTCCTTCAAACGCTCGATGCAGTCGCTTATCTTTTCATGGTCGGTCACATACGGGTAGGACACGCTTATGATGTCCTCAAGCGGTGTGTTCTCCCTCGCTATTATCAAATCCTTCAAATCTATCGCGCCACAGAACTTATCGTTCCCATCAAGCACATACACGGTAGAGATATTATCATTCTCCCCCGCCTGCTTCACAAGCTCCCGCATAGCCTGACGAACCGTAAGGTTGTTGTGTATGACGATATAGTTCGTCGTCATTCTGCTTCCCGCCTCGTCATCCTCATAGGATAGAATCATCCTGATGTCATGGCTTGAGTCCTCATCAAGGAGCTTAACAAGCTTCTCCTGTGTCGAATCATCGAATTCATCGAGAACGTCTACCGCGTCGTCCGAATCCATGTAGGAAATGACCTTCGCCGCCCTGTCTATGCCAATCTCCTTCAGGTACTCGTCAGGATCCTCAATGTAGCTTATAATCTCCGCCACGCGCTCCGCACCGAGAATCGGATACAGCTTCTTTCTCTCCTCCCCAGATAACTCCTCGAACGCCTCCGCTATATCGTTCTCATGGTAATCCGACAATTTATCAAGCAGCTCCGCCTGATTCATCGGTGTGCGAAACAGCTTTAAAATCTCATCCACAAAATTGTGTTCACTCAGAATTTTCTTTGTCATCACACTGCCTCCCTTTGAAAATATTTTCTCCGGTATTCCGTCAGCCTAAACTTATCCCAATTTAAGCATAAAAATACCGCCACATATTCTGCGGCGGCAAAAAGGCAATATGAAACAGACGCAGTTCAGTGTCCACACCCGACAAGCTGCGTCATGATATTCATATGTCTGCCACCGCAGATAATACTTCGACCAATACTGTCGCAACCGTCCATGCAGTCCACCTCCTGATAGTTTTTACTTCAGATACGGAAATCCTTCCGTGTACGGATTCTTACTCCGTATGATATTGTACTTCCTTATATGTTAACGTGTCAATCAATTTTATGTAAAATAGTAAATCGCACCTGACTATTTTATCCAAGCTGCAGAATAACTTTTTTATCCGTCAATCAGATGCCCTTCATCCACATTCCTCCACAGTTTTGCAGCAACTTTTAACTTAGTATAGCTCGAAAGTCTTTATTTATTAGGCTTTCGGGCATTTTTTATTTTTACTTTTTGTCTTTTTCCTATTGTCTATTTCTGTCTATTATGATATAATTAGTATTATTTGAAAGGCTGGTAATACTAATGTTTCTAAAGAAAACTCCAAATAAATCTGGTCGTATCAATCTTGCCATTGTTGATGGCTATTATGATAAGGCAACCAAAAAAACAAAACATAAAGTTATTGAGTCTCTGGGTTATCTTGACGAACTTGAAAAACAATACGATGATCCAATAGACTACTTCACAAAAAGAGCAAAGAAACTGACAGAAGAAAAGAAAGCCAGACAGGTTCCTATTAATTTCACTTTTTATGATTCTGACAGGCTTTGCATCGGAGACAACCTTAGAAAAAACTTTGGGTACGCAGCCCTGAGCAAGATCTACCACGAACTTGAACTCGACAAGTTCCTTAATAATCGCCAGCGGCACACAAAGGAATCCTATGATGCAAACACCATCATGAAGATGTTGGTCTATTCCAGAATACTTGCTCCTGCTTCCAAGAAATCTTCCTTTGACCATCGTGAGATGTTTTTCGAAAAGACTAACTACTCTCTTGATGATGTTTACAGATGCCTTTCTTTCTTAAATAAACACAAGGAAACAATCCAGGTTTGGATGAATGATAAGATCAAAGAGAACTATGGCAGAGACACCAGCCTTATCTACTATGATGTAACGAATTATTACTTTGAAACAGATGAGCAGAATGATTTTCTTCACAAAGGTGTATCAAAAGAGCACCGTCCAAATC
>CEAA01027268.1_pt1 | contig 27559 bp, 28 predicted proteins | sample 557551 | NCBI WGS metagenome assembly CEAA01 (sample SAMEA3182115, study PRJEB8094) | gut metagenome | biome: human; feature: gut; material: Stool; isolation source: human stools | place: Canada | collected 2013-06-11
GGACGAGGGACGGGGGCTTTCATATACGCCCTGTCTGCTGATGAAACCAGTCCTGCGGTTGCGGCTCCACGCCACGCAATCACAGCCCCGTTTTCCTGCCGCTTCAAATGCCCTTGCCCTCCCCGGCGGCAATGGCATTTTTACGGCAACGCCGACAGAGCGTATAACACACTACACTTTGCAAGCAAAGTCGTGTGCCAAGGGGCAAGCCCCTTTGGAAACCCCGGACAACAAAACAGGCTGAATATCTCGCACTTTCCCGGTGCTTGATACTCAACCTTTATTTGTTGTCAGCAGCCCCCGTTTCGTGGTCTGCGTGTAGTTCCTTATAAACTGTACTTTTCAGGTGCGTAAATAACAGTAGCCCCTACATCATAGCAATCGTGTACTGTAACATAGACAATCGTACCAAACAGAGGCCCAGCGCGCATAATTTCAACAGCCTCGGCCAAAGGAAGATTCCCTGATCGGTTAACAGAAAGGCCGTGTGGGTCTTTAAATGCAGCGCTTGATAATGACCCATCACTTCTCCAATACTTCTCATCCGGCCTTACAGCACGAAAAAGCGCTTCAGTTAAAGAAAAATTTTCATCCATAAAATTCAGCTACTATTTTAGCAATGTTACCAGTTACATCTTCAAATTCGTCCTCAGATGAATCCTCGTTGATTCTAAATACTTCTACTGTAGAATCTTTGTTTAGTTCAAATTCAAGATACTGTCCGGCCTCTTTAGAGTACTCCATTTGTATGCGGCCATCTGTGAGGGGATAGATGTCAGGTTGAATAGGGATAGTTTTAATCAATCGAATTGCACTTTCAATGTAAGAGCTATCAAATGCTTCTGCTCCATAGCCATTCCAATTGGCTTTGTACTCGCCAAATTCCCTCAACTTCTGGATATTTCTACTCGACTCCAGCATAGGCACACTCTCCGTCAGACTAACAGTAATGCCATTATAGGCTGGAGTTACGGGTTCTATTCCTTGACTTTGATATTGGCAAACTTGCTGTACCTCACCAACATATTGCGCTATCGGAGATAGAGAGCTACCCCCATTTGGCAGACTTACAACAGCAGCTGTAAATACTGCAGCTACTTTCTTACCAACTTCAAGAAAAGCTTGGCTTTTTGTTTGTTCAGCAAGTGAAATAGATAATGAACTCATTGATTTACACTTCTAACATAGACAGGAATTTCTTTTGTGCCAATTAAACTGTTATTGACATATACTTCAAGTATATATGCACCAGAAGTTTCAATAACTACATTTCGAAAGTCTATACACGCTACAAATCCGCTATACTCTATCGGAAGAATATCATCTTCTCCAGCAATTGGCAGCAATTTTTCGCCTAAATCGCTCAAAACATCCCCGGAAGGATTTTTCAAGATAATGTGCATCGAATTTTCATTATGCATATCCAGCCCACGTACGCCAATCGATACCGCGAAAGAATAATTGCTAGGGACAAACTTTGGACGCAGTATCGTAACAGGTCCGGTTAATTGTTGGACAACTCCTCCTTGGCCATTAGAGATGTTTTGTGACGATTCGAACAGCGCAAAAGTTGCAATATCTATCATAAATAGTCCTCCTCAAGCAAAAACGTGACCTTTCCAATTTTCAATATACATAATATAACATTTTAAGGCAGAAATCAATGACAATTTTGTAAAATATAGTAGTTGACTTTGCCTACTTCTCTCAATCAGATTGCACCTTGTAAGGTTTCAGCTTTCATGATGTCCTAAACCGAAGATGTTGCACACATCCATGCAGCCCGCTTACAGCTCCATCCCATTCAAATACTGCGCCTCGGAGATATTGAAGTCGATCTGAATGCCGTAGCCGCGGGTCAGGGTCACGGCTCTGATCAAATGGGACGCGATAAGCTTGCGCTCGGCAGGGGTCGCGTTGTCAAACATTTCCGCCCAGGACAGAAGCTGCTGGTGCTGTTCCTTTAGCTCCTGTGTAAGTCTGTCGCTGTCAGCCAACCGAGTTTCCAGCGATTCGATGCTGGCAGTCAGTGCCGTCATGGCGTCTTTCACGGAATCCAACCGGCTCTTGACCTGCTCCGGTGTGAACGGACACTTGCCATCCAGCGAGTCCAGCATCAAGCCCTCCCAGCGGCCCTGCTCAATGTGCTTCTTGGAAAGCTCCAGCTTGGCTTGGCGGATCTGTTGCTGCAAATCAGACGCCGTTGCACCGATCTGATTCTGGACAATGTCGTACTCGCTGACAGCTCCAGCCTTTTGCAGAATATCCCGGATGAGCTTGCTGACAACGGCATCCACCTTTTCAGCACGATAGGTGGTAGGGCCATCGCAGTTTCCTTTGTGCTGGGTTCGGTTGTAGCATTTGTAGATGGCCACACGTCCATTACTGCCATCGGTGGGGTAATGGGTCTTCCGTGCTGTTGACGCAAAAATGCGGCCACCGCAGTGACCGCAATACACATTGCCGGACAGCAGAGCGCTGCCAGTATTCATTCGGGGATAGCTGCGAAATGGACGGGAAACTTCTGCCTCGCTGCCATCCTTCAGCGAGATTGTCTCTGTTCCGTAAGCGGCAGCACACTTGGCCAGATAATCCGCAGATCGCTGCTCCCGGCCCTTCTGTACCCGCTGGAATTGCTCCGGCGTAATGATCTGCAAATCCGGAAATATCTCAGAGATGCTTTCACCGCTTCGGAGTACGCCGGTGTAAGCGATATTGATAAGGATGTTCTGGATAGTGGAGTAATGGAACGGCTCACCCGTGCGGAGGTTGAGAAAGCCTTCCTCTTTGAGCGCGGTGGAGGTTTTTCGGCCACCGTAGCCGTACTGGTCGGCCAAATCGAAAATGCGGCGCACAGCGGCGGCTTCCATGGGGTTGACCTCAATATCAAACAGCTCGCGGTTCTTCTTGCCCATGCGTCCCTTCTTCACCAGCTGGTAGCCATAGGGTGCGTAACCACCACGAAATCTGCCCTCCATGACGATCTGCCCCAGCCGCGTCTTGGTACGGATGGAGGTCTTAATGCTCTCACCGGATGCCTGCCAGTAACGGATGTAGTTCAGCAGCTTGTCTACATGGTTATCAAACCGCTGTTGGCCTTCCTCGGCGCTCCAAACCTCGATGCCGTTGTTGACGAACCATTCCACAATGAAGGGCGTTTCGTCATCGCGGCGGCCAAGGCGGTCAAACATGAAAACAAGGAGAATGTCAAAGGTGTTTAGTGCGGCTTCACGCTGAATCTCCTGTATAGCGTCGCGCTGCTTTGCGGAGACCTTGAAGCCGGACACACCTTTCTCCGAGAACTCCCGAACAATGTCCCAACCCATTTGCGCGGCAAACTCATGGCATCGCTGCTTTTGCATGGGGATGTCATCCTTCTCGACCTGCTTTAGCGTGGAAACGCGGTACAGGCAGCAAACTCTTTTGCCCAAGGTCAAACCTCCTTACGCCTGGAGCGTCCGAACGTAGCTGTTCTTCAAAATTGCTCGGACAGCGGCCACGGTATCATCCGCAGGAAATGGTGTAAAGGTGAGATGCACATGAAGCCCATTCACTTCCAGCTCGATCATGTTTTTAGAAGCTGCCATAGCTTGTCCCTCCTTCTTCACTATCCGATTCATCGGGGAAATGCTCAGTGAGGTCATTGACCGCCCGCAGACGGCCAATGACCTCGCTCAATTCATCTTCGGTCAGGGGTGTGTCCCCCGTAATGATGATAGCTCCGTCAATGCAGGCGATCTGCACCTCTGCGTTCGAGTCGATGCCTGCTTGTTCCAGCAACTGCTGCGGTATGGCAATCTGCTGGGTGGTATCCAATTCAGAAAGAGATACCGTTGAAACTGTGAACTCATGGTATCGGTTTGCGAGGTCATCATCGGTGATATACGCCACAAGCACGTCCTTCCCGGCAGTCAACCCCATTTCGGTCAAGTCATCCGCCGGGATCACAAGGCGTCCGTCATCGCCAATGGTATAAGAGCTTTCGGAAATTTTAATGAGTATCCCTCCTCTTACGGTTGTATTGATATCTGATGGCACAAACACGGGTGCTGCGGTAAGAGGTAATGGGGTATAGGTAGTAGGTATGTGAGGGGGAGGGAAAGTGCAGCACCCGCATTTCTGCCATCAGGCAAAGGTCATGGCGGGGCCGCCCCGGTTTCCCGGAACGGCCCACGCCGTTTCTGTCGTTTGTCCAGTCCTATTCGACACTACTTCCCGGACTGCTGGGCGGTCAACTGGTCTGCGGCTGGCACCGCACATGGGAATCTCACCCCTCCGAGGATCTCTCCGAGCTGCACCGATTTTGTGAAGGCATCGCTATGCAGAAGTACCATAATAGGCAGATGAGGTCATGGCGAGACAGCCTGCCACGGCTGCTTTTGGATGAACGGGTATCGCTTGGCACCTTCCGATCTGGGACCTGCATTGACACGGGGAATTCCCGTGCAGGTGGTCATGGCGCGTTCTCCTCATCGCTGTCCTCTTTCTTACGGAGGCTCATCTGCTGATGTGATCCAGTTGCCGGATGTAGCCGTTCGGCGTTTTTCAAGGTACAATAGGCCCTTTGTTTGGCTTGAGTAAATTGTACCTTGAAGGAAAGCCACGGAACAGAAACAGTTTGGAACATTACATGCCCAAAATGGAACATTTACAGTTCTGTCTCCAATTCAGAGAGAATATCGATTGCCATTCTCAAACACTGTCTTCTGCCTATGTGTCGGTTTTCCTTCCCAAGCAAGAGAAAATCCAAAGATACATCGAAAAGCTCTGCCAGTTCAATGGCAATTTCAATCGGTCCGGTCTGCAAGCCATTCTCTATTTTGACTATGTAGGTTCTACTGACATTTATCTTTTCCGCAAGCTGTTCCTGTGTGAGCCCCTTGCTGATCCGCAGCTGCCGGATCCTTGCTCCATATGATTTTCGGTCAAAGTGCATTTCGCTACCTCCGTTTCGTCATTTTGAAAATCGCAAATGACGGAAACGGCGGGTCACGGCAATGTGCTCTGTATACGCATAATAAAAAGCGGACAAAAAGCCAAGGATGGCCGCAAAGGGTCATCCTTGGCTTTTTGCCCGCTTTGTTATGTTGTCTGACGGCATGGTTAGGCGGCCTCTCAAATATTTCCAGAGGCCAGTGCGCTCTTGGAATCTTGCCGCCTATACCAGCGTTCTCTATACTAATTTCACCCCCGCAGATGTGTTCTCTCTGTCAGTCCCCATGCCGCAGGTTTAACGCTACTCTATTGTATCGCCATCTCTCAACTGGTAGTGGGAGCAGCTGTCATTGGGACACTCTGCCGAAAGGTAAAAAGCCGTGTTTTTTAGCAGTGGATCTATTGATTTTTGCGCATCTCCCTCGCCCAGATGACGAATTCAGCATCAAGCGGCGTCTTCGGGAGGGGTTCTTCCCTTTCGTTCATCTTATGTACTGCCTTACCATCTTTTAACCTGTTGCGGATCGCATTTTGAATGGAAAGATATGTCTGCTTATCCAACTTGCTCAGGGTGATGTCGGCACGGATGCCCAATTGGTAGTCTTTGTTATTGCACCAGGTTCTGCACCATGTGAGGGTCTTACTGTCCAGCGGCATATGACAATACTGAAATACAGTGTTGTCACAGCCGTCGCAGCAATACAGGTACTTGAACGCCATATTGACGACCTTCTGCGCCTTGCCATAGTTCATCTCGAAGCCGTGAAAGCCGCTGATAAAGCTACCGCAGAGATTTTCGTGTTCGTTTTCAAATTCATCCTGATTGTTGACCCCTGTGCGGATTAGCCGTTCAAGCTGCTGGGCAAGATTTTGAAAAACAGCATCCTTATCATCGCCGCTGTTGCCGATGCCCTTGCAAGTCCGGCAAATATCCAAATAGGCTTCATATACGGCATCGCGGTAAATACCTTCTCTCCCTATGTTCCAAAGGTCTTTATTTTTCGCTGCTCTTTTGTGGGAAAGAGGGCCTTTACTAATGACGTTCCTAAAACTGTCTTTCTCATTTTTGGTGTTCATTGTATTCTCCTTCCATACGCACTATTTCGCCTATCGTCTGGTCTGAAACTGGGCTTATCGTGGTCAAAGAGTGCTGGAGTACAAATAATGCTTTAGCTGGTACTTTTAGTCATAGCATCTCTAATTCCTGCAAAGTTTGTAACAGACCAAAATGTGGATCTTTCTGCGCCGCTGTCGCGGTTAATCCATAGCTTCACAGTCATAGCGGTAGAATTTTTGATCGCCTGCCCTGAAATCGTGAACGTCATGGACGTGTCTGAATTATTCAGCGGCGAGCCTTGGTCCATTGAACTTCGCATGAACTGCTCGCCGTTTGGCGGAGAGAAACATGACCAGCCATAACTGGTTCCGCTAAATTCTTCGTCGACCTCATAGTAGAGTGTCACCTGAAGATTGCCGCCAACAACATCGCACACACCGCCAGTAATTCTGGCTCCTGTAAAATCACCCTCTATCGAACCCCTGCTCAAATTCATAGTCATCGGCCAAGGTCGTTTACCCAAGCTATAAGTGATGACTACTGCCGTTTCCACATTTATGTGCTCGCCTGCTGAAATGCTCTGTGAAATTACAACATCCTTCGCCACATCGGCGCTGTATTCACCCACATAGCTCACATTGGAGAAGCCCAGTGTCTCCATCTCCGTTTTGACACGGCTCAGCTTTTCCCCGCTGGTGGCGGGCATATCTTCACATTTACCCAAGCTCACGATGATCGGCACGACAGTTCCCGTAGGCACGACCTTATTGCTTTCAAGCGTCTGCCGGAGGACCAGCCCCGCTTTAACTGTGTTGTCCTCTTCCTCTGTGGTTGTATAGGTCAGCCCAAGGTTCGCCAGCAGATCAGCAGCCTCTCCCTCGGGCATATATTGGAGCGAGGGAACAACTACCTGTTTTGTGCCCAGACAGACACTGAGCGTAACGACATCTCCTGTTTGGAGCATTGTGCCCGTCTCAACACTTTGCTGTAGGATAGTTCCCTTGGGTGTCGTATCGCTGTATGCATCCCCCTTGCGGAGTACACCCAGCCCGACGGCATTCAGCCGCGCCTTTGCCTCATTATACAGCATATCCGATATGTCCGGCATGGCGACAGGTACGACCGTCAGCGAATGCTCTGCTCCCTTGGAAACAACGACTTTGAGTTTTTCGCCTTTTTGGAATATGCTTCCAACCTCGCGTCCCAGCGAGATCACGACACCCTCCGGCACAGAATCGCTATACTCGTAAAACACTTTAGGGACGAAGCCTGCATCTTCTATCTGCCGTTCACTCTCTGCCCAAACGGTATCTACTATATCAGGAATCAGCTCGTAAGACGGACCGGCGCTTACATCGACGGAGAGCGCCGCGTTTTTTCTGATCTTCTTGCCCGGCTGTGGCGTCTGCGTCACGATAGTCCCCTGCGGCACATCAGCAGATGCAACCGTATTCCGCACGGACAGGGTCAGTCCGCAGTCCTCGGCAGCCGCCTGCCCTTCTTCCGGTGTCATGTTGATAACCCCGGGGGCATTGATCTCGGCAGAGTCAAACAGAGATGTGTTGAACACAATACGGTTGCCAAGTCCCAGCTTAAGCACGCCAGCGGAGAAAAGCCCCTCTGCGGTCAGCGCCAGCACTAGTGTTGAGATCAACAGTACCTTCATCCCTGTCGGCATCCGTACCGTAAATCTCTTTTCCCCTTTTTCCGTCACGCGGATTACGTTTGCCGTGCTCAGCAGCTGTGCTTCAAATTCCTCCGCCGACGCGGTTCGATTTTCTACACGCACGTTCAGTGCGTTCAGAATCGCCTTTTCTGCATTTTTCGGCAGCTTTGCTCCCAGTGCAGATGGCGGTTTGAGGGTGTCTTTTTCCTTGCGTTCCAGAGCCTCTTCCGGCACTACGCCTGTGATCATTCGGTACAGTGTGGCGGCAGTGGCATACACATCTGACCACGGGCCCTGCTCTCCATGGGACAGATATTGCTCCGCCGGGGCATAGCCTGGTTTCAAAATGACCGACAGGCTCTTGCTGTATCCGGTAGAGGCATAACGCGCCGCGCCGAAGTCCAACAGCTTCACCTCACCGTCCTCAGTGATGAAAATGTTGTCCGGAGAGATGTCCCGGTGGATGATGCCCTCCTTGTGGACAGCCTGCAACGCGGCCAAAACGGGCAGAATGAATTCTACGGCTTCCTCGTAGGGCAGCTTCCCGCCGTGTTCTGCCAGATACTGTTTCAGCGTCATACCGTCCAGATATTCCATGACAATGTACGCCGTCAGATTCTCAGAAAAGCAGTCCAGTATCCGCACGATACCGGGCACGTTCTGAAATTTTGCCAGCCGCTGTGCTTCATCCAAAAACTTTTGCAGGCCGGTCATAAACTCCGTGTAACGTTCACCATCGTAAATTGTGACGGTGAGATTGCCTGGAACACGGGTGGCATACTCACTGGGCATGTATTCCTTGATGGCAACTTTCTGCATGAGCTTGTTATCCCACGCGATATAAGTGATGCCGAAGCCACCGAAGCCAATGGCGCGACCAACGGTATACCGGTCATGCAGCAAGCTGCCCGGTTTGATATGATAGGCCTCTTTTGCGGGCGTTCCTTCTATGTAGCCGCAAAATGGGCACACCGTATCGTATGCCGTGTATGTTTGCATACATCCCATGCATCGTCTTTGCTCCATATAGGTCACTCCTTTTGCGGGTTCTCTCCAAAGTGTGCATCTACATTGACTCCTACAGCGGAGTCAATGTAGATGCACTTCGATTATCTGTTTCTGTACTGCACGTACTCAACGACGTTGCTCACATCGCTCCCTGACGGACGGGACATGCTTTCCTGCTGCACAGTGCGCTTAAAGTAATAGATGGTTGTCTCTGTTCGATCCGCATAACGATAGTAAGTGGTGCTTTGCGTGGAATAGTTTTCACTGTCGACGAACATGATGACATTGTGCCCTTCGCAGTAAAGCACATAACCTGTTCGGCTATCTTTGTTGATACCGGCTGCAGCACCGGAACTGCGACCGCCTGGGGCAATTTGCGTGGCTCTGTTTACTTCATCAATAGAGTAGGTGCCTGTTCTATGAAACTCCCCATAACTGGCTGCAACGCCGTAACCCGAATAGTTTCCGCCGACACTATAGCTCCTATATTGCCGTTCTCCTCCCCCCATCGTGTTATACTCCACCATGTTATAGCTCGTCAGCACCTGCGTTGACTCTGTTTTTGTGTCCACTTTACGATTATTTGTCGCGCTTACCGGCGTGGTCGACCATGCACTCCAGCTACCGTAATCACTCAGTTCCCGCTTGCTATCATACATTTCCCATCCCGACATACTTTTGTTTTGAGATGTTGTATACTCTGTCAGGCTATAGCTATACTTTCGATTTACGACCTGTCCATCCTGTGGCATATTGTCTGCCTGTACCCAGCCGGACAAAGGATTTTCTTCCCACATGGCGGACAGTGTTTCATATTCCGTTTCGGGTACGGTAGAGTTGGCCGTAACAGCACTTCCCAGCACTGTTGAATACCATCCCCGGAATGTATAGTAATCCCGCGTTGGCGTTGGTAGTGTTCCATATGTATCGGGATAGTGGGCTGTGAAGCTCGTCGTGCTGACGCTGCCACCATTGGCATCCAGCGTGATATTTACTGGCATCTTTCCCATGCTATAGACGATCTCAATGTATTCTTCTACATTGATTCGCCTGCCAGCGGGCACGCTCTGCGTCATAATCACGTTTTCTGCAGTATAGGCGTCATACTTCCCGGTATATGTCACGTTTTCAAATCCGAGAGCAGCCATTTCCGAACGCGCTTTATTCAATGTAGTGCCGACCAGTGACGGCATGTCTGCCAGCTTGCCCAGACTGACTGTAATAATCACATTTGTCTTAACATCAACAATTGAACCAGCCTCCACACTCTGCTGGATAACAAGTCCCTCACGTACAGTGTCGCTTTCCTCCTCTTTCACGGTGTAATTCAGTTTTGCACTCTGCAAGGCAGAAATGGCATTCTGTCGTTCCAGATACTGCACATTGGGAACATTAGTCTGCTCTACGCCCATGCTGATGCTGACATATACGATATCGCCAGTCATCAGGCGCTTACCGGCTGATGTGCTTTGGGCAATAACTTCCCCCTTGGGAACCGTCATGCTGTACTGGTCATTCTCCCGAATCACACGAAGTCCATTTTTATTTAGCAGTCCCTTCGCCTCAGCGTAATCCATGCCTGCGATGTTTGGCATATTCACCGGCGTTTTCGTCAGTTCACCATCCGGCCCCTGCGAAACAACAACTTTTAGTTTTTCACCAATCTGGAAGTTTTCTCCGGCTGGGTGACCCAAAGAAATGACCGCGCCCTCCGGCACCAAGTTGTTATTTTCGTAAAAAATCTTAGGAATGAATCCTGCTGATGTGATTTTTGCCTCGCTATCTACCCAAAGCGTGTCGATAATATCCGGAATCAAGGCGTATTGCGGCCCGGTACTTACCTCTACTTTTAGGCGGCTTCCCGCAGGAACTTTCGTGCCGGGAGCAGGATCCTGAGACATGATGATTCCCCTAGCGGCGGTAGTCGATTCATAGGCACCCATCACATAGAAGGTCATGCCTTGTCGTGCAGCAGCATCGCTCCCTTCTTCTTGCGTCAAATTAATGACGCCCGGTGTATTCACATCTCCTCCGTCAAAGAGCGTGGAGCTGAAAATCAACCGATTGCCGACGCCAAGTTTGAGTACACCGGTTGCAAATAGCACAATACAAACAGCGGCTAATCCAGCTGCCGCAATCAGTGAGGCTCGCATCCAAAGGGGCATCTTTGCGTTAAATCTCTTTTCCCCCTTTTCCGTCACGCGGATCACGTTTGCCGTACTCAGCAGCTGTGCTTCAAATTCCTCCGCCGACGCGGTTCGATTTTCTACACGCACGTTCAGTGCGTTCAGAATCGCCTTTTCCGCGTTTTTCGGCAGCTTTGCCCCCAACGCAGACGGCGGCTTGAGGGTGTCTTTTTCCTTGCGTTCCAGAGCCTCCTCCGGCACTACGCCTGTGATCATTCGGTACAGTGTGGCGGCGGTGGCATAGACATCCGACCATGGGCCCTGCTCTCCGTGGGACAGATATTGCTCCGCCGGGGCATAGCCCGGTTTCAAAATGACCGAAAGGCTCTTGCTGTACCCGGTAGAAGCGTAACGCGCCGCCCCGAAGTCCAGCAGCTTCACCTCGCCGTCCTTGGTGATGAAAATGTTGTCCGGAGAGATGTCCCGGTGGATAATGCCCTCTTTGTGGACAGCCTGCAGCGCGGCCAAAACGGGCAGGATGAATTCCACGGCTTCCTCGTAGGGCAACTTCCCGCCGTGTTCTGCCAGATACTGTTTCAGTGTCATGCCGTCCAGATACTCCATGACAATGTAGGCCGTCAGATTTTCGGAAAAGCTGTCCAGTATTCGCACGATGCCGGGCACGTTCTGAAATTTTGCCAGCCGCTGTGCTTCGTCCAAAAACTTTTGCAGACCGGTCATAAACTCCGTGTAACGTTCACCATCGTAGATCGTGACGGTGAGATTGCCTGGAACACGGGTGGCATACTCACTGGGCATGTATTCCTTGATGGCAACTTTCTGCATGAGCTTGTTATCCCACGCGATATAAGTGATGCCAAAGCCACCGAAGCCGATGGCGCGACCAACGGTATATCGGTCATGCAGCAAGCTGCCCGGTTTGATATGATAGGCCTCTTTTGCGGGCGTTCCTTCTATGTAGCCGCAAAATGGGCACATCTCATCAATAGCCTCGTAGGTACTCATGCATCCCATGCATCGTCTAATAGCCATTTCCTTCTCTCCTTGCAAGAAATCTGCGGCGTTTAGCCGGGAAGTCCATTATTTGAAGAAATCCATCAACCATCCTGTGCCTGGATACTTTTCGTTGATATATGCGCTGAGCACCGCTTTCTCCATTGGTAGAACGCTTGTATTTGTGATATACATTTCAGTTTGTATATCCTCGCTGAGGTAGTAGCTCAGATAGCACATGGACGCATCTAAAATGTTTTCGTTCTCATTTTCCGGAATATAAGCGATACAGTCATACGAAATGTGTTCCATAAAATTGCATTCGGATGGAAGAGGCCCCACCGCATAGTAGCCCGGCAGATGTTCTTGCACATACGGAATATCGCTCAGCATCCCAATATACATGACTGCACCATTGTTGGCGCAGAAAATATCCAATGCTTGCTCTTGTATATAATCATCCAGCCCGGCGATGCCCGTTGCGCTATCAGCGGCAACGACAGACAAGCACTCTTCGACCTGAACGATCGGCTCCACCATTGATACGAAGTCTTCAATGGTTCGCTTTTCGTTATAGCTGTCTTTATTTTCTGTATAAGGGATATCAATATCATACAGCGACATCAATTTGGCATTATAAAAAACAACAGGAACGTCAAAACCAAGTGCTATCCAATTCTCACCTGAAAATCTGTCGCTATACTTTTGCAAAAGAGGATAATCACTTTCGTCCAGAGACCGTATCAATTTATTGAGATTCGCTGCGTTAGAAGGAACGCTTTCCCGTTGCGTAACAAAGCACACATTGCCCGTCCCTTCATTGTTCCCGCCATCTACACTGACAACATCTCCATCTTCCTGAAGCATCTCATCTGCCATTTTCCGGATATCACTCGTTATGGGTAGTCCTTCGTCAAAATGCGTGGTAATGGTACAAGGTTCAATGTCTTTCATGGACAATCTCTGCTGCGGTGCAAAAAACAAGACCGCGACTACAATCAGCGCCGCAATAGCAGATAGTCCTGCTGCGGTGACCGCTATGATACCCCTACGCTTTTTTTCAATGCGCTTACGCTGTTCTTCAGGAAGCAACACTTCTGCATCACCATGCAGAGCTCTCTCCATTGCGTCAATTGTTTGAAAGCGCAAAGAAGCATTGACAGCCATGGCCGTCATAATAATATTTTCATATTTTTTCGGCAGTTGGGGGACCAACTCGCTCGGAAGCTTGATTTCATCTTTTATTAGGCGATCTACGGACTCTTCCGGCACTTCTCCTGTTACCATCCTATACATAGTTGCGCCCAAAGCGTAGATGTCCGTGAATGGACCCTGTTTACTTTTAGAACGATACTGTTCCGGCGGGGCATAGCCAGGTTTCAGCACAACGGACAGGGTTTGCTCTTTGTCGCCCATGGACAGACGAGCTGCACCGAAATCGATGACTTTTATGCGGCCATCCGGTAAAATAAAAATATTGTCCGGGCTGATATCGCGGTGTACGATTCCTTCCTTATGTATAGCTTTCAGAGCATCCATTACGGGATCGATAATTTGTAATGTATCTGCAATAGAGAGCTTACCGCCGACGCTTTTCAAATAGTTTTTCAGCGATACCCCCTCCAGATATTCCATAACGATGTAGGCAGTGTTGTTTTCTTCGAAAAAATCATAAACATTGACGATGTGCGGGTGCTGACTGAATTTTGCCATCGTTCGAGCTTCTGCGAGGAATCGAGTTTTCCCTTCTTCGAATTGAGTGCGTCTGTCTCCGGAATATACGACTATCCGACATTCTCCTGGGACACGATTTACCAGCCCGCTCGGATAAAACTCCTTGATGGCGACCTGGGTATCCAACTGCATATCCCAGGCACGATAAATAACGCCAAACCCGCCGAAACCAACAGCTAGGCCGACCTCATATCTTTCGGCCAAAATCGTGCGCGGCTGTAGATGATACAATTCTCGTGCCTCAGAACCATCTGCCCAGCCGCACATCATGCAGACCTCATACGGCCCCATATCACTCATACAGTTCATGCATAAGTGTTTCTTGTTCGTGCTCATATCTCTGTCCCCTCAACACCTTCTGATTATTTCACGACTGCGATTGCAGAGAAATTATCGGCAGTCCCTTCGTTTTCTACCCCTCGTTTCTCAACGATCTCTTTCATGGCAGCCAGCCAAGCGTCCGGACGCCTATGTTCGTGGTAAAGGTCAAGCATTTCGCATTCTTCAATATATTCCCAAAACCCATCTGAACACAGCAAAAATGCGTCTCCCGGCCATACATGCATTGGTTTTTTGCAAAGGGTGAATCGCGGGGATTCCCATTCGACACCCAGGACTCTAAGAAGTTTGTTTCGATCCGGATGATGGCGGATCTCGCTGGGTTTAATCTCGCCTGCGGCAACCAGCATCTGCGGAACACTGTGATCCATCGTTAGTTGTTTACATCCTCTTCGCGAGAAATGATACAGTCTTGAATCTCCAATGTGGGCGTAATACGCCCGACCATGTTCGATGTGGAGAACAACCATTGTGGTCTTCATTTTTGACTTCGCATGCAGACGGAGCTGTTCACTCAAAATCGCTTCCTGTGCTGTAATAAAGCATTCTGCCAAAAAATCATTTCCACGAAGCAGATGGCTGCTTTCCATGGCGCACTTTATGGCCGTGGAAGACGCGATATCTCCCATCCCATGCCCTCCGAGGCCATCAGCTAATGCAAATGTCCCCACAGGATCAATACTGTCGCTGATACCAATACTATCCTCGTTATATGGGCGCCCTCCCTGACAGCAGCAGGCAGAATAATCCAACATTTGTCTCCCTCCAATACGATAGCACAACGGCTACTCTTTGTATCCTATGGTCGTTGTTTACAGTCGGCATTCCGCAGGGAGACACCTCTCCCTGCGGAATGCTCCTGTTGTATTTGTCCGTTTATTTCAAGCGGAAACTTTCACCACTTTCGCCAAGCGTTACCACAGAGCCAGCTGAGAACTCTTTTTCCACGCCAGCCTCCAGCTTCAAACCATTAACAAATGTACCGTTTTTAGAGAAGTCGGTGATGCCATAAGTATTCGTATCCGCATAGTACCGCATCGCACAGTGACGCCGGCTGACGCTGGTGCTGTCATCAGGATATACAAGGCTGCACCGCGCAGGATCTCTGCCGATGGTGATACCTGTACCATCTTCAATGGGAAACTCCTGCCCCGCGTAAACACCGCCTGTACCGATGATTGCCCCAGCTTTTTTGCTGGGAACGGATGCTGCGCCATCAAACGTGATGCGGCTGGAGAAAGCGATCAGCGTATCCAGTATAGGACGGAATCCGCAGAAAACGATGAGCTTGTTAAAACCGAACCCGCCGTAGATATTGGCCCACACATATAAAGTAACGACAAGAACGAACAGCGCAAATAGGACCGAGATAATGGCTCCTACAGTCCCAAGTCGTATCAGAGCAAGCAGAAGCGACAGTATGCCGGCACAGGCATAGCCGGTACCGGAAAAGAAAAAGACGCACCACCATGATCTGCCAGCCATTTTCAGGGCATAGAGGTCTCTCGCTATGGGAACATACGCCATCCAATCGTTTTCTTTCCGCAAGCCCGCTTTCCGGCCAATGCACATCAGCACATAACCGGCGTAGAGATAGACTGCAATGGCGGCTGCGATGCCAATGATCACGAGCAAGGCTCCGAGTGCCAGTATGGACTGAAAAAGATCGTACAATCCGGAAAAATCTCCGTACTCAAAGTAATCCATATTTTTCTCCTTATCTACATTCGTCTTTTGGTGTGAGCGGCATATTTCAGCCTAATCTGAACATCTCATTGGGGTTGTCAAGATAAATTTTTTCTCCGGCTGTGACCGGCATTTCTCGCTGCGGCTGCATCCGAATACCATCCGCGTAATACGTCCCATTCCGGGATGTATCCTTCACATAGTAGCTGTTTTCAGCCGCGCTATAACGAATCGTACAGTGTGCTCTGCTGATATTTGAAGTCTCAAAGACCACATGGCAGATTGCAGGGTCTCGACCGAAGGTCAAGGTTTCGCCATCTCCAATTGTAAAAGTCGCCCCCTTGTAGACTCCGCTGACGCCCTCGATAACGCCAAGATTTGGATCTCTCTTGGGTGATGTTTCCTCCTTGGTGCTTTTTTTGCTCGGAGCTAAAACGAACCCAGCCACAGCAAAAGTCAATGCCAAAAACGGAACCGCCGTTATGCTCATATCCATCTTTGCGGCAAAAAAAGCCGCAGCGATTACAGATGCTAAAACTACTACCGGTACAACACCGCCACGGTATGTCTTTCGCAGAACGCGGCACACGACTGCGTGGATAATCGCCCCCCATACAATAACAAGCAGTGTGATTATCCATGGCCGCAAGCTGCTTCCTGTGGAAGTTCCGAGCCATGCCGCCACGTTACTCAGTTGGTCGGACAGCTCACCCAACTCAAGAGGAGCTATTCCCTCTTTAAAGACAATGAATGACGCAGACCACCAATCCAAGAAGAACATTACTCCGGAAAGCAGAAACAGCAAGCCGGCAGCAGCGTTTCGCACCGTTTTATTGTCATGCAATCCTTTCATCGTGGAAGCCTCCGCTGTCAGTCCTTTGTATCCGTTTCAGACCAGTCAAACTCCGCATCGCAACAAGGGATTAGCATCACCTCTACATCTCCGATCTGCAGGCGGTCCTTTGCTTTCATCTGTGCGCTGCTGAGAAGAAGCTCCCCGTTAAGGTAAACCAATTCGTGGGATTCTCCCATTTGGGCGAGGAATATACGCTGCCGAGGCTCATAAAGCACGATAGCGTGTTTGTCACGAGATACCGTTGTTTCTCCTTTCAGGCAAACATCCATATCCGCTCCGCGGCCGATAAAGTTGCGCCCGCTTCTCAAGCGGAAATCTTCGCCGCGATGCGACCCTTTGGTGCAGACCAGCCACCCAACTACAGGGTCGCCATCCTTCTTAAACTGGCCGATGGTCTTCGGCTCATCCCCCACATTTTTATTTTCCCAAGCAGGCGAAATACTCTGCGGAGGTGTGATTACTTCAGACACGACAGAGTTGCCCTGTTCCTTTCCCTCATCATGCAGTGTCACCGTTACCCCGTCATCATTAGGCACTTTCGTCATAGTTACATTCGGCGGGGTCAAACTGTCATGAATGTTAGCGCAATGCGGACACGAATCATATTTGTCCGCATCGTAAAAGTGCCCTCTGCTGCATCGAACCTGTTTCATAATTGTCTCTCCTCCTGTTGTTTATTACTGTCTTTCCGACAGGTGATTACAATTACCGTTGTGTTGTCTTGGTGTGGCAGATCCTTGTCAAATGCCGCCGCTGTAAGAACTCCCGGCAAAAAGGACGGCCTTCCCACATACTGGCAGATTATATCTGCAATCTCCGCTGCCGACAGGGATTTGTATAAACCATCCGAACACAGCAACATCACATCTCCATCCAACATGGTCATACCGTGTTCACTTGTATCGATATGTGTCACATCGTTCATGCCTATGAAGCTGATCAGCGATTCCCTCTCCGGGTCTGCGTCAGCTGCCTGCTGTGTTATCAGCCCCTTATTTACTTTTTCCTGCAAGGTCAATGCATAATTGTGGTCACGTGTCAGGCAGCTCAATTTACTGTCTCGGAGCAGATATGCTCGACTGTCACCCACGCATCCCCAATACAGTTTTCCGCTTTCCTCATACACAGCGACTGCCGTCGTCCCAGCTTTGCTCCCCAGGGCCTTCGCCAAGGCCACAACCCGTTTGTCTGCCAAGCAGATTCCTTCTTCAAACGTCCTCGCAAAATCGGACAAGGGTCTGTGCGCCGCCTGGAATGTTTCGATAATGGATGCAACACCTATGGAGCTAGCCTCTTGTCCCGCAGAAAAGCCTCCGATACCATCGCATACGATAGCAAGTAGTGCCTCCGGACCATCCGATTGCTCTGCGTGCATGGTAAGCATTGCGTAGGAATCCTGCTGCTCTGATCTCGTTCCGATGATGGATACAGCATGTCCCTCAAAACACATCTGCCCGGAACAGCAGTAGGCCCCGTCTATTTCACGCGCTAAGGTGATGGTTGGGCTTTCCCCTCTCTTATGAGATTGAGCCTGTTTCTTCTTTAAAATCATATGTTCACCTGTTTCCACGGCCATCCTTGATATCCCATATAAAGGGAAACGCTATCGGACATCTATCTGTATCGCACACTCTTTGTCTGCAAGATAGAAAATATCTCCCGGAAATGCCGCATATCGACAGCCCGGGATCATTCGCTCTCCGTTTTGAAAAAATGACCCATTAGTTGAATGATTGTCCCATACGATAAAGCGCCCTTTTGTGCCTTGATAACTCAAGCCGAAATGTGCTTTACTGAGTATCTCCAATGGAATCTGTATATGATTGTCAACTGCAGACCGCCCTACTAGGTATTCGCATCCGCTTTCGAGAGAAACTGTCATCCCAGCACATTTACCATTCAGCACACGCAGAACTCCCGATCCACTCTGTGCACAACGACTCCCTTGCGAATAGACATGACCAGTGCCTTCGGCTGCGTGCATGAATTCGCGCATGGTTTGAAATCGATTTTGCGGTAGGACCTCAATAGCCTTATCGATGGCGGCAGCAAAATTGTTCGGTATATCCGGCCGCAGTTGTATAAGTGGGGGCGTGACAGCCCCATCCAACCGTGATGGTGCTTCCGGCACTTTGAGACCGCTCAATGTAACATACAGCGTGCAGCCCAATGCGTATATGTCGGTATAACAGCCTTGAGATGCAGTGCTGGAGTACTGCTCTATGGGTGCATACCCCTGCTTCATCATCACTGTCAGCTCCTGCTGTTGCATGTATGCACGAGCAGCGCCGAAGTCGATCAGCTTGGCATTCCCGCCTTTATCCACCATGATGTTGTCCGGACTGATATCCCTGTGGAGTAGCCCCGCCTCATGTACTTGTGCTAATGCGCCCGCTGTTTGACGCAACACCTCAGCAGCTCTTGGGAAAGGATAGACTCCCCCCATCATCTCCGCGTCTTTCTTCAGCGTCCGTCCGGTCAAATACTCCATTACGATATATCCGGTACCATTACAGGAGAAGCTGTCATCAACGCGCACAATGCCGGACACCTTGGCAAATGTTTGCAGGACACTTGCCTCCATAGAGAACCTCTCCAAACCATGTCGGAAAGCCTGCCGATATCCGTCCACAACTTGAACTGTTCCATCTGCGTTCCGCAGGGCAATACCCTGAGGAAAGTATTCCTTCACCGCGATTCGTTCGCCACTTTCCGCATTTTGGGCTGCATAGGTGATGCCGAAGCCACCGATACCGATGGGAACCCCAATAATATAGCGGTTTTGCAGAACCTTGAACGGTCGCAACACATTCTGATCAGGCACCTGCTCCTGACGATAGCCGCATGTACCGCAGTTCTCGTTAAAACCACTTGTAAAACAACGCGGGCATATGTTCTGTTTATTCATATTCGTCCACTCAGAAGGTAATCGTAATGCGAGTATCGCCTAGTACAATCATGTCACCAGAATGCAGCTCTCTTTCGCCGCTTATCATCAGCCCATTTAGCATGGTTCCGTTGGTTTGGCTAATGTTGTTCGCAAAAAGTCGACCGTTTCTGCATATCAACTCGGTATTCCTCCGGGAGATCTGCTCGTCGTCAATACGCACATCGCATGATGAGGATCTCCCCAACAGAATCGTACCCTCTATATGTAGTTCAATATCACGGCGAGCAAGGTTTCTACCGCTGATGGACAAGTGTACCAGCTTGCCTTCTGCCGCATGAATGTGGTATTTCTCCGACGCTTTTTCGGCTTCAATGACCTCAGCCTCGGCTGCGCAGACAGAGGTTGCTGGCATCCGCTTCCTTTGCTTCCTGGCAACGATAGAAATAATGACTGCGGCAAGCACAAGTGCGCCCACTGCGATCCATAGTATGTTATCAGCAAAAAACGCGGCCACGGTGTATGGTGCTCCGGTGACTGTAAATGGATAGGACTCTGTCAAGGCATTCTTTTCGACCGCAGTATCTGTCACATTGTTTGCTGTGAGTACATATTCTCCATCGTACAGCGGTGCCGACAGGCGCAGTTCCACCTCCTTATCTGAAACGCGTGCTACAGAATCCACGGTGCACTTTCGAGAGCCGCAGGTAATAATATAGTCCGTTGCAGCCGTTCCCCCCAACGTACTCTCGGAGAAAATGATATGCAGAGAACTTCCTTCTGCCTGCACCTCGCCAATCACAGGAGCCGTGTTATCCGCCTGCCAGTTTTTTATACTAACCGCACGACTGTCACTGGCGTCGCCCACTTGCAGTGCAACTGTGTTGTTCTGTGCTCCGACCACATTGCTTTTAAGTGTGACACTGACTACATAGCCAGCATCGGCGTATGCCCGCGTCTGCGCCATTGTGCCGGCAACAGTATTTTTCGACACCGATGTAAATTTCCCCCCGGACACCCGAGCCAGTTCGCTCAGCGCGTCTAGGTACTTCTTCTGCGCCGAAGAAACACCGAACGCATAGACGGGTATGCCGCTTTGCCTAATCAGATCTTGCGTCTCGCTTTGCGTATGGCCGCCGACCGTCCAGTCCTCCCCATCTGTGAACAGATAAATCATGCGCCTTGTATAATCAGAGCGTTCGGTGGCCAGTTCGCCCACCTTGCTAACTGCATCATATAAAACAGTGCGCGTATCCGTGTTCTGTAAGGATTTGATAGTGTTCTCGATTGTCTCCGCCGATTCATCTCCGTCCAACTGAACAACCACTTCTTTGCCGAATGTGATTAGGGTGTATTTCTCGTTCTGGCTATGCGTCTGATAAAGCTGCAAAAGTTCCGCCTTTATGCTTTCAAACAGCGCCGTTGGCATGGAATCTGAAATATCCAGCAAAAAATATACTTGCGTTTTGCTGGCGGCGGCATTTTGTACTGAGTTGACTTCAGCTCTCTCGCTGTTATACTGCAACAGAACATTACTTTCCGAAACAGTCCGTGTTACGACCTCGCCATTTTTGTCGAGCAAGTGAAAATACACCTGCATTTCCGGCAGATCCGCGTAAACCTGATCCACCCTAACAACTTCTTGCTCAGCAGAGTATGCGGTTTCAATTGACAAGGAAAAGAGCAGGATAAGGAGTAGAGAAAAGGCAACCGCTTTTTGACACACTAACGTTTTCACCAGTGATACCTCCCATCACAGTATGGTACGAAGGTCAGACTTGTGCGTCCAAGCTCAAGTTGATCATAACGGGACAATGAATGCGGAGAATTGATTATTTTATCATTCAACTTTACCACCGCGCCGGTTCCAGGAACTGCAAAAAAGCGATTTTGTTTAGGGTCGTATGCAATTACACAGTGCACACCTCTGCATATCTCCGGATCATCATAAAGGCGAATATCAGGCGCATCTCCTCTGCCAATCGTGTTGTTTCCGGCATACAAACGATAGTCCGCACCTCTGTCAGCCCCCTCGGTACACAGTAGCCATCCTACTACCATTCGCGTCCCATTTTCACTGCTATATTTAGCTATGGTTCGCAGATCATCGTCGCCCGCGTTACGCGCAACCGTAACTGCCTCATCCACCTCTCTTCGGCAAACTGTGACCCCCTCCGGGTCGACAGCGGGCGCATTTGTGACGGTTACACCACTTGGTTTTTGCGGAGTCAAAATTGCGCGGTTCAAGAGGTTAACTCCGCAATGTGGGCAAGAAGCATATTTGCTGCCGTCAAAGTAGTGTCCCTTTCCACATCTGACAAGATTCATATTGTCCTCCCATATACCCTATGTATCTAAAAAAGCTTCCGAGGCCAGGTACACTCTGCTTCCGCTTGATGTGCTTCTCTGACATTCAAACATCAATTCTTTCGAAAAACATAGTCTTGATGATAAAGTGTACCTTTTTGCAAAAGCGCGTTTCACCATTACGTCAAGCATTATAGCACAATGAATTTGGAATTTCTACCAAAAAATCGAGAAAACAACTAATTTCAGAAAAGATTTTGACGAAGAACGCTTACTTGCAAAAAGGTACACATTCCTGTAAAAACACGCTCCTTACGATAATGTGGCTTTCCCGTAGATCTCCGCCCGATAGCGGAAAGTTGACAGGGGCATTCCACAATCCCTCGCGGCTGCTGTCCCTGTGATCTCGCCTCTTTTCCAGCGCTGATATGCATCATGAAACCCATCCGGCAGAGGTTTGGGGACTCGGCCAAAGCGAATTCCCTTTGCTTTTGCCGCTGCAATACCCTCAGCCTGCCGCTGGCGGATATTGGTGCGTTCGTTCTCTGAAACAAATGAAAGCACCTGCAGCACAATGTCGCTGAGGAAGGTTCCCATTAAATCTTTGCCGCGCCGGGTGTCCAGCAGTGGCATATCCAACACCACAATGTCGATGCCTTTATCCTTTGTGAGCATCCTCCATTGCTCCAAAATTTCCGCATAGTTGCGTCCCAGACGGTCGATGCTCTTGATATAGAGCAGATCGTCTTTTTTCATTTTCCGCAGCAGCTTCTTATATTGCGGGCGGTTAAAATCCTTGCCGGACTGCTTGTCCATGTAAATATTTTTTTCACTAACCCCAACTTCCCGCAGGGCAATCACCTGACGAACCTCATTCTGCTCCTTGGTAGAAACACGGATGTAGCCGTAAGCCTTTGTTTTAATCTCCATTCACCTCCGAATTGCCAAAAGGCAAAGTCAGTATTGGACTATACTAACTTGAAGTGGAGATATATAGCAAATTCTTTTCTCTGGCTTAGTGCCTCCGATAGAGTGAGTCCTTCCGGGTACGCCATGGTGACGCTACCCTTATGACAGCTTAAGAGCGCACCTCCCCCTTGGCGGGAGGTGCGCTCTTTCTCTGTTCACTTGACGCGGTACAGGTTGCTGGTCAAGCTGCCATTGGGTCGCTGTCGATGGGTGCGTTCCAGAAAGCCATGACGCTCCAAGTCTGTCAAGGCTCGCTGCACGGTGCGGCGGGACAGTTTCAAGTCCTCCGCGATCCTGCGGACACTGGGCCAGCAGGTATCACCGGCGTTGGAACGATCCTTCAGGTACATATAGACTGTCCTTGCTCGGTGAGACAGCTCCTGATCTGCGTAGATGCTTCCAAAGTAGCTCATGGCGTACCCTCCTCGTAGGTCTGTCCGCTGCGCTGGCGGCGCATTTCATGCTTGCCGGTAGCGGGAGCTAAGACAGGCTGCGTTTTGGGATAAGTACGGTCGATGCTGTCCAGAAGTTCGGCGCGGCTGGCGTAGGCTACAGGCCGCGCCGCATGTTCCGGGGTTGCATACGGCTCACCAAAGGTAATGCCCCAGTCGAGGAATAGCCGCAGTTTTGTCTGCATAGGATGCGTCCCCGTTTTCATCACCACAAAGCTGCCCTTGGGAATGGATTTCAGTTCGTCCGGCGTCATCAGCGGACGCTCCATCATCTGCAAGCTCTGGCTGGGATCGTTCTTTCCGCGGCTGACCGAGCCGGACAATACCGTGCGGCTGCCCAGCGATTTGGAGAGCTGCTCCGCCGTCTGACTGTTGGGCGCAAAGCCGCCGAAGATGGTATCCTGACAGTTGTCAGTCAATATTTCTGCGCCTTCTCTGCCGTAATTCTTCTCCAACTGCGCCAGCGATTGGATGATGGGTACCAGTGTGATACCACGGGAGCGACCCGCGCTGAATAGTGCCTCCACATCAAAGGCAGGCATAGTTCCGAACTCATCACAATAGAACACCACGCGGCCGGGCAGACGCCCACCGTTATCGTCCGCCACGGCGAACAGCTCCCGTGCCAGCGTCTGTATCATCAGCCCTGCCATGAAGTTCTTGGTGGTGTCCTCCTCCGGCAGGATAAGGAAGATAGCGGACTTCTCCACCGCAAACTGCTCGGCGTTGGTGGTGCTGTCGAAGCACAGCACCTGCTCCAGCTCCGAGTCCAGAAAGGCGTTGAGCCGGGACAGCACCGTGGACATGACGGAGGCCATGGCCTGTTCGGAGGCATCCAGCGCTGCACCGGCAAACCACCGGGCCTTGTGTGCATCCGGCAGTCTGTCCATCAGAAGTGCAAACCAGTTTTTGCCGCGAACGCCGGAGGGCGCCAGCAGTTCCTGTACCAGCTTGAATACGGACACGATGTGTCGGCGTTCTGTGGGGCATTTGCTATCCGGCGGCAGGAATTCCGCCAGCAGGAGCACTACGGAGGTCAGCAAGCCCTCCGCCGCATCGTAAAAGTAGGCGTTCTGACCGTAGTCGGTGTCGCCGTCCGGTGACACGATGGTCTTGGCCAGTATCTTGGCGTACTTCTCCGATTTGGCACGGGCAGCGATGTCACCTTTTGCCTGCGCTTCATCCATGTAGCGGTTGATGAGTGTCAGCAGGTTGTAGCCATCCGAGCGTGTGGGGTTACGCAGATCCACCACAGAAACATGATAGCCGTAATATTTCTGTGCCACCGCGCCGTAGTTGCGGGCGAGGTCACCCTTGGTATCCAGTGCCAGGAAGCTCATACCGCTGGCGCAGGCATACTCCAGATTGGGGTACAGGAAGTACGCTGTCTTACCCACACCGGACGCGCCGATCATGAGACAATGCACATCGTCCTTATCCACCAGTGCGGTGATGCCGTGCTTGCCGCTGGTGCTGCCCAGCACCAGTCCCTGCGTCTCAGGCAGATTTTTGCCTGCCCGCCAGTCCGGCACTCGGAAGGGGACGAGGGCATAGGTCTTGCGGATCTCCGTATCGGTCGCCCACCGCGCCGTGCCATGCTGCCCGTCGCCCACGGTCTTGGACTTGATGTTGTTCAGCGTGTAGTGGTCGCCCAACAGCGCCAGACCGCCGATGACAGCCGCCATGACACCTGCCGCCGCAAAGAGCATCCAGAGGTTATCTGTCACAGGATTTCTCCTTTCTTTTTTTATCGATTTATGCTACTATTGTTGCATAGAATTAGGGGAGGGACACTACATGAGCCATCTCGTTGCCACCGAATATAAATGCTTTGAGGACATTCGCAGAACGCGCTCTGACGGTTCCGAGTATTGGTATGCCAGAGAACTGGCTCCGGTCCTGGATTATGCAAAATGGGAAAACTTTGTCAAGGTCATCAAGCGCGCTATGATCGCCTGTGAAAACAGCGGACATGATGCATCTGCCGATTTTCCTGAGGTCAGGAAAATCGTTGAGGCCGGTGCAGCAACGAAGGGCATTATTGATTACGAGCTATCCCGCTACGCCTGCTATCTGATTGTGCAGAACGGTGATCCGCGCAAAGAGGTCATCGCGCTGGGACAAACCTATTTCGCCATCCAAACCTACCGGCAGGAAGTGGCAGACCGTTTTAACCAGTTGGACGAGGATAGCCGCCGACTGGTCGTGCGCGGCGACATCAAGCAGTGGAATCAACTGCTTGGTGAAGCTGCGCGGAACGCCGGCGTGATCACAGCAGATGAGTTTGCCGTATTCCAAAACGCCGGGTACATGGGATTGTACGGCGGCATGACCGTGGATGACATTCACCGCAAGAAGAACTTGGAGGTCGGTCAAAAGATCCTCGACTACATGGGCAGTACAGAGCTGATTGCAAACCTGTTCCGCATTTCCCAGACCGAGGAGAAGCTGCGGAAGGATAGCGTGAACAGCGCGGATACCGCCACCGCCGTTCATTACAAGGTCGGCAGTGAAGTAAGAGAAGCCATCGAAAAAATCGGCGGTACAATGCCGGAAGATCTGCCCACTCCTGAAAAGAGCATTGCTCAGTTGGAAAAGGAACAGCTCCAGCGACTAAAACAGCAGGCGTTGGATGGCCAATTGATGTTGGATGAATGAAGGTTTCAGCAACCTTGTGCTGGCAGCCATTTTACGTCTATTGCCGCCAAATACTGTTGAACATAGCGCCTTTCCTTTTTAGCTGTTTTGTGTTACTATGTGAAAAAGCGGTATGAGTGGTATGATAAGTATGTGAAGCGACATATCTTGATGGAGGGTGTATGGACGAGCTATACACAAAACTTGCAAATCTTGCCGCACGGTATGGCGCACAGCGGTTAGTTCTCTACGGCTCCCGCGCCAGAGGAGACTTCCACGCACGCAGCGATGTTGACCTCGCTGTATACGGTATGCCTGAGAAGCAGCGCGGCGGCTTTTCCCTTGAGGCAGAGGATCTTCCCACGCTCTTGAAACTGGATATCGTGCATATCTCCGAGAATATGGAACCCGCGTTTCTGCAAAACATCGAGAAGGATGGTGTAACACTGTATGCTGCAGAAGATTGAAAACTATAAACGTGCCTTTGCACAGTTGGAAGATGCCGTCAAAAGCTATCTTGCAGCGCCGCAGGATACGTTGTACCGCGATGGACTGATCCAGCGTTTTGAGTTCACGGTGGAGCTGGCGTGGAAATCGCTCCGCGAATACTTGGAGGATCAGGGCGTCGTTCTCTCCGTTTCTTCGCCCCGCGCTGTGCTGAAGGAGGCGTATGCCGTGGGCGTGATCGACGATGCCGATATGTGGAACGCGATCATTTCCGCACGAAATATTACCTCCCATGTCTACGATGAGGCTACCGCCACCGAAATCGCACGGCAGATTTGCGAGGATTTCACGCCCGTACTCCGTTCTTTGCTATTGCGCTACCAACAGTGACATGAATTTACCCCGACAGCCTTATGCTGTCGGGGTTTTCGCTTTGCCGTGCTTTGCGCGCAGATCGTCGTTCCAGTCTTTTCCCTGCGGACGCAGACGCTCCACGTCCACATCCATCTCCTCCAGCACCTCCGTCATGCTCTCGCAGGCATCCTCGCCCGCCTCATCGTTGTCGAGGCAGAGATAGACCATATTCAACTTCGGATTCTGCCGCAGCCGCTCCAGCACCGGCTGAACAGACGTACCGCAGCAGGCCACATAGCTGTGTTCCAGCCAACCTGCCGGATAGAGCGTGATGTGGGACAGCAGATCGATGGGCGCTTCAAAGACGTAAAGGGAGCGATCTGTACCATTCTTGTGGAAGCTGTGTTTTGCCTCGCTCCCCTCCACATTGATGCGGAACACCTTGCCCTGACTGTTGGTGCTGCGAAGATGGGCGTGCCTGGCTTCTCCGTTTTCGTCCACGCCCACGAACACACAGTTGTGATGCAGAGCGTCCTCATAGAGCAGCTTCTCTCGCACGAACTCCGTGACTACATCCCGGTCAATGCGCCGGTGTGCGGTCAGGTAGGCGTAGAGCCGCCGCATATTGAGATAGGCCTCCGGCAGCGCGAAGGGCTTCGGCTCACGCGGCTCCGGCTCCTTCTTGACGATGGGGATGATGCCCTGGCCGTCCCGCCCCAGCAGCATAGTCACCGCTTCGGGATAGGTCTTGTCGTAGAACGCCATGACGAAGCCGACCGCCCCGCCGCCTCGCCGGGTGGCATGGTCAAACCACTTTGCGCCGCGCACGGTGATGCTGTGGTCGCTGGCCAGACGATATTCCCGACCGGCCATGATGAGCTTTTCGCCCCGGTCACGAAGAAAAGACGGCAGGTCAACCTCGTTGGCCTGCCGTTTCTCTGCGGATGTGAAATATACAAATTTGCCCATGCTTCATACCTCCTATTGCATGGTGTTGTCGTTGACATGGTAGAGTTGCTCGTCCTCGTGGTCATCCCGCTTGTGTCCCATAACTTCATGCCGTTGTCGTAGACCACGCCGTAGGG
>CEAA01012818.1_pt1 | contig 27326 bp, 26 predicted proteins | sample 557551 | NCBI WGS metagenome assembly CEAA01 (sample SAMEA3182115, study PRJEB8094) | gut metagenome | biome: human; feature: gut; material: Stool; isolation source: human stools | place: Canada | collected 2013-06-11
GTGGACTGCATCGTCTTCTGGACCAAGAATCCGGCCCCCTTCCTGCCCCGCCTGTCGGAATTGGATGCCAGGGGGATCCCCTACTATTTTCAGTTTACTCTGACCCCCTATGGCCCGGAGCTGGAGCCCGGCCTGCCGGATAAATCGGCTGTCGCGGACATCTTTCGCCGTCTGGCGGATCGGCTGGGGCCTCACCGGGTGCTGTGGCGGTTCGATCCCATCCTGCTGAACGCGGATTGGGATGTACCGCGTATTCTGGACGCGTTCGCCCGCCTTTGCCGGCGCCTGGCGGGATATACGGAGCAATGCACCATCAGCTTTCTGGACGTTTACGCCAAGGTGCGCCCGACGGTACGCAGCGGCCGCATCCGCCCGCCCCAGCCGGACGACATGGCGGCGCTGGCGAATACGATCGGCGCCATCGGCCGGGAGGCGGGCTTGGACGTGCGGGCCTGCTGTGAAGAAATGGACTGGCGCCCCTTCGGCATCCGCCCCGCTAGCTGCATCAGCCGGGAGCGGGTGGAACGGGTCTGCGGCTGTCCCATTCAGGCGAAGCTACACAACGGCCAGCGGCCGCACTGCGGCTGTGTGGACAGCGTGGACATCGGCGCTTACGACACCTGCCGCAACGGCTGCGTCTATTGCTATGCCAACGCGGGCGGCGGGGCGGTGGCCGCCGCCTGCGCGCGGCATGATCCCCTGTCCCCCCTGCTTACCGGCCGCCTTCTGCCGGACGATATCGTCCGGCCCCGTCCGGTCGAATCCCTGCGGCAGAATCAAACCACCCTGTATTAAAAGAGAGCCTTCGGCACGCGTTCACGTGCCGAAGGCTCTCTTTTATATCACACATTGAAGCGGAACAGCACGACGTCGCCGTCCTGCATCACATACTCCTTGCCCTCGCTGCGCACCAGGCCCTTCTCCTTGGCGGCGGTCATGGAACCGCAGGCCATCAAATCCTCATACGAAATAATCTCCGCCCGGATGAATCCGCGCTCGAAATCGGTATGGATTTTCCCGGCCGCCTGGGGGGCCTTGGTCCCCCGGGTGATGGTCCAGGCCCGCACCTCCTGGGGCCCGGCCGTCAGATAGGAGATGAGCCCCAGCAGGTGGTAGCTCTTTTGAATCAGCCGATCCAGGCCGGAATGCTCGAGACCCAGTTCGGAGAGGAACAGAGTCTTTTCCTCCCCGTCCATGTCCGCGATATCGGCTTCCAGCTGGGCGCAGATGGGAAGCACTTCGGCGTTTTCCCCGGCGGCCAGCTGTTCCACCTTCGCAAAATGCGGGTTACGCTCCGGGCTGCCACCGGTGAAATCTGCCTCGCTGAGGTTGGCGGCGTAAATCACCGGTTTGGCAGTCAACAGGGAAACGGTGGAGAGCATGGCGGCCTCCTCCGGGGTGCATTCGACGGAGCGGGCGGGCTTGCCCTCCTCCAAAACGGCATAAACCCGCTTGAAGAAATCCAGCTCGGTTTGCAGCCCCTTATCCCCCTTGAGAGCTTTGGCCGTCCGATCGATCCGCCTCTCCAGCATCTCCATGTCGGAGAAGATGAGCTCCAGGTTGATGGTCTCGATATCCCGCAGGGGGTCGATGCTGCCCTCCACGTGCACAATGTCGTCGTTTTCGAAGCAGCGCACCACGTGGACGATGGCGTCCACCTCACGGATGTTGGCAAGAAATTTGTTGCCCAGGCCCTCGCCTTTGCTGGCCCCCTTGACCAGGCCGGCAATGTCCACGAATTCGATGACCGCCGGCGTGGTTTTGGCGGGGTTGTACATCCGCGTCAGCTCGTCCAGCCGTACGTCCGGCACAGAAACCACGCCGACATTGGGGTCGATGGTGCAGAAGGGATAGTTGGCGCTCTGGGCGCCCGCGTTGGTGATGGCGTTAAACAAAGTGGATTTGCCCACGTTGGGCAATCCGACGATTCCGAGTTTCAAGAAGGATGACGTCCTTTCCCCGTGGTATCTCCGGGCCAAAGCCCTGAATGGTCTTGCATTTCGCTCTTAATCGGCGCTCTGTTCGCCCGCGTCGCCGCGGCCGCAGCACTTCTTGTACTTCTTGCCGCTGCCGCAGGGGCAGGGATCGTTGCGGCCTACCTTCTGGCTGGCGGTTTTGCGTACGGTGCGGGCCTTGTCGGTGCCGTCTGAGGAGGTGGAGGTGGGCTTGGCAATCTGCTCCCGCTTGGGCTCCTCCTGGGTGCGGATCTGCACGGTAAGCATCAGACGGGAGGTGTCTTCCCGGATGGCGTTAATCATCTGGTCGAACATGTCGAAGCCTTCCACCCGGTACATCACCACCGGATCCTTCTGGCCGTAGGCGCGCAGGTGAATGCCCCGGCGCAGCTCATCCATGTTGTCGATGTGATCCATCCAGTAGCGATCCACTGTTTTCAGCAGGATCACCCGTTCCAGCTCCCGCATGATCTCGCCGCCGTACTGGGCTTCCTTCTTGTCGTAAATCGACATGGCCCGGTCGGTCAGGGTGTCCACCAAATCCTGCCGCTCCAGATCCTCCAGCCCCTGGGCGTCATATTGGAAATCGTCGTCCCCGGCCAGCCAGCCGCGGTAGTAATCCCGCAGCCCGTCCAGGTTCCAGTCGTCGTGGGTTTCATCGTTGGCCGTATAGGTCTTGACGGTTTCCGCAATGGATTCCTTAATCATGTTCACGATGCTGTCCCGTACGCTTTCGCCGTTGAGCACCTTGTCCCGCTGGCTATAGATGATTTCCCGCTGGCGGTTCATCACGTCGTCATACTGGAGCACGTCGCGGCGGATGCCGAAGTTGCGCTCCTCCACCTTGCGCTGGGCGCTCTCGATGGAATTGGTCAGCATCTTGTTTTCGATGGGGGTGTCCTCGTCGATGCCGAGGGCCTCCATCAGGTTGTTGATCCGATCCCCGCCGAACAGCCGCATCAGATCGTCCTCCAGCGACAGATAGAAGCGGGTGGCACCGGGGTCGCCCTGCCGGCCGGCACGGCCGCGCAGCTGGTTGTCGATCCGGCGGGATTCATGCCGCTCGGTGCCCAGGATGAACAGGCCGCCGGCTTCCTTCACCTTTTCGGCCTCGGGCTTGATTTCAGCCTTGTATTTCTCGTTGAGCTCCTTGAAAGTGGCGCGGGCCGCGATGATTTCCTCGTTGTCCGTGTCGCCGAAGCCGGTGGATTCCACGATCATTTCCTCCGGGAACCCCATGCGGCGCATTTCCGCCTTGGCCAGGTATTCCGGGTTGCCGCCCAGCATAATATCGGTGCCGCGGCCCGCCATGTTGGTGGCGATGGTCACCGCGCCGATTTTGCCGGCCTGGGCGATGATCTCGGCTTCCTTCTCGTGATACTTCGCGTTGAGCACCTCATGGGCGATGCCCTTTTTCTTCAGCAGATTGGACAGGTGCTCGGATTTTTCGATGGAAATGGTACCCACCAGCACCGGCTGCTGCCGCTCGTGGCATTCCTCGATCTGCCGGATAACGGCGTTGAATTTGCCGGCCTCGGTCTTGTAAACGCTGTCGGGCAGATCGGTTCGGATGGTGGGCTTGTTGGTGGGAATTTCCACCACGTCCAGCTTGTAAATCTGCTGGAATTCGGTCTCTTCCGTCTTGGCGGTACCGGTCATGCCGGACAGCTTCTTGTACAGGCGGAAATAGTTCTGGAAGGTGATGGTGGCCAGGGTTTTGCTCTCCCGCTCCACCTTGACGCCTTCCTTGGCCTCGATGGCCTGATGGAGGCCCTCGTTATACCGGCGGCCGAACATCAGACGGCCGGTGAACTCGTCGACGATGATTACCTGATCGTCCTTGACCACATAATCCACGTCCCGGGTCATGACGCCCCGGGCCTTGATGGCCTGGTTGATATGGTGCAGCAGCGTGACGTTGTCCGAATCCATCAGATTTTCGAGATGGAAATACTGCTCGGCCTTTTTCACGCCCGCCTGGGTCAGGGTAGCGGTGCGGGCTTTTTCGTCCACGATGTAGTCGCCGTCCACCGTGTCCTGCTCCTCTTTGGCGTCCATTTCCTTGATGCGGGTGATTTTCAGGGTCTTGGCAAAGCGGTCGGCCTGCTCATACAGGTCGGTGGACTTGTCGCCCTGGCCGGAAATGATCAACGGGGTGCGCGCCTCGTCGATCAGGATGGAGTCCACCTCGTCGACGATGGCGTAGTTGTGGGGGCGCTGCACCTTGTTTTCCTTGTAGATGACCATGTTGTCCCGCAGGTAATCGAAGCCCAGCTCGTTGTTGGTGCCGTAGGTGATATCGGCGTTATAGGCGGCGCGGCGTTCGTTGTTGTCCAGCCCGTGGACGACCAAGCCCACCTGCAGGCCGAGATACCGATATACCTTGCCCATCCATTCCGAGTCGCGGCGGGCCAGATAGTCGTTGACGGTGACGATGTGCACGCCCTTGCCGCTCAGCGCGTTCAGATAGGCGGGCAGGGTGGCCACCAGCGTTTTGCCTTCACCGGTGCGCATCTCGGCGATGCGTCCCTGATGCAGGATGATGCCGCCGATGATCTGCACGGGGAAGTGACGCATGCCCAGCACCCGATCCGCCGCCTCGCGGCAGGTGGCAAACGCTTCCGGCAGAATATCGTCCAGCGTCTCGCCGGTTTCCAGCCGGTTTTTCAGCTTATCGGTCTGAGCCCGCAGCGTTTCGTCGGACATGGCGCGGTATTCCTCTTCCAACGCGAGCACTTTGTCGCACAAGGGCTGGATGCGTTTGACCTCCCGCTTGCTGTAATCGCCGAAAAGAGATTTCAGAAGTCCCATGGTTCCTAACCGTTCCTTTCGTTATCAAACTGGGCGTGTCTGCCGGCCCGGCAACCGCCGGCCGCCGGCCAATACCCGGATCGTTATAGGAATCGTACGGGCTTTCTATGGTTCCCAAGGACAGAAAGCCCAGCACGGTATCTTATATATCATACCATATTCCTGGAAGGGATACAACCAAAAAGTCGGCAGCATTGGCCGAAAACCTGAAATTTCTTCCGACAGGCGTTGACCCTTTTATCGTTTTGCGGTATAATAACGGAGAAAAATGCGGACGGACAGACGAACAGCGGCACAAATCCGCTGCTTTGGGGTAAAATTCCGGATAGAGAATGGACTTTTCGGGAATGTGGTTTTCCCGGAGGGAAAGGATACGATTGCGCATGAAGACTGTGAGCAAAAATGGGCTCAGCGGCATCATAGAGGCGGCGCTCATCGCGCTGATGCTGGTGGCCCTGGGGCTGATGATTTCCCTGCCGTGGAGCATCACCGGTGTGACGGACAGAAAGCCCGGCATGGAAGGGTTCTATTATGAAAAATACTTTGTGGTGCTGATGTTCTCCGGCTTGATGGCGGAGCTGATTCTCTGGCAGGCCCGCGGCATCATGCACAACGTCAATGTGGGACGGCCCTTCTGCCGGGACACGGTGCGCCGCTTGCGTACCATCGGTACGGAATGCCTGGTGCTGGCGGTGGCCTATTTCGTCGGCATGTTCTTTGTGACCAAGTTTTTTATGGTGCTGATTTTCGTGGCCTTTTCGGTCATTGGGCTGATCTTGTTTGTGTTCGCCGAGCTGTTCCGGCAGGCTATTATTTATAAGGAAGAAAACGAGATGACCATTTAGCGGCGGCGTGACGGCCGGTGTGAAGATGGATGATAGAGGTTGGGTATACGGATGGGAATATTGGTGAACTTGGATGTCATGATGGCGAAACGGAAGATAGGGCTGACGGAGCTGTCCGAGAAGGTGGGCATTACGTTGGCCAATCTGTCGATCCTGAAAAATAACCGCGCCCGGGCCATCCGATTTTCCACCCTGGATGCCATTTGCCAGGCGCTGGACTGTCAGCCCGGCGATATCCTTGAGTTTACCGATGACGATAAGTAGTACCCGTATGGTATAAAAGAAGGCTGTTCCGTCAGGAACAGCCTTCTTTTATACCATACGGTGCGCCGCCAGCCTGGCGGCCTCCAAATACGGGGCGGGCTCAAAATCCGGGCTGTCGGCTCCCACGGCGTGGACGCGCTCGGCCAGGACAGCATGAATAACGGTCAGCGGGGGCGCCAGCTGTTTTTCCAGCAGCGGCCCGCCCTCCGGTGACCCGCTGCCAGACGCGGTGAGCAGCACCAGCCTTTTCCCCTTCGAGATGGGCGGCCGTTTGCCAAGAATGAACCGGGCCGACCAATACCGCTGCAGCCGATCGATGAGGGCCTTGAGAGGGGCGGGAAAGGAAAGATGGTAGACCGGCGTGGCTATCACCACCAGGTCCGCCTCCTCCAGCGCGGCGTAAAAATCGTCCAAATCCCGCTTGGAGCATCCTTCCCGATGATAGCAGTACCGGCAGTCGTCACACGGAATGGGGCGGCGATCGTAGCAGGAAATCCGTGTGACGGCCGTTCCCTTTGGCAGCTCCGTCAAGAAAGCGTCCAGCATCCGGGCGGACAGCCCGTCCGCCCGGGGAGAGCCGAGAATGGCCAGCACCCGTTCAGCCGAGGAGGGTGCGTTCTTCGCAGTAGTCGCAGACAAGCATATCACCGCTTTTCCGGAAGGTATGGGGGAGATACGGTTCCGCATGGGTGATGCACCGGGGATTGGCGCAAGCGTAACTTTCCCCGGCGGGGACGGTGTCCAGGTGCTTGACATCCCCCTCCAGCATTTTCATGATGAGGGCCATGCGGGCGTACAGGCCGTATTCGGTCTGCTCAAAGTATTTCGCGCGGGGATCGTCGTCCACCTCCTGGGTGATTTCGTCCACCCGAGGCAGGGGATGCAGCACCACCAAATCGGATTTGGCCCGCCGCATTTTGGGCTTGTCCAGCACGTAGACGCCTTTCTGCCGTTCGTATTCCTCCGCCGTTTCAAAGCGTTCCCGCTGGATACGGGTCATATACAGCACGTCGAGCAGAGGCATGGCCTCGGCCAAGTTGTCCATTTCCTGCCACGGACAGCCCGCCGCCGCCAAATAATCCTTGATGTAATGGGGAATACCGAGATGAGGGGTGGAGATCAGCACGAACCGGTTTCCAGGGAAGCGGGACATGGCCTTGATAAGGGAATGCACCGTCCGTCCGTTTTTCAGATCGCCGCACAGGCCGATGCACAAACCCGAAAAGGTGCCCTTTTCGTTGCGCAGGGTGGTCAGGTCGGTGAGGGTTTGCGTGGGATGGAGATGCCCGCCGTCTCCCGCATTGATAACCGGCACCCTGGAATACAGGGCAGCGGCCAGCGCCGCGCCGGCGGTGGGGTGCCGCATGGCGATGATGTCGGAATAGCCACTGACCACGCGGACCGTATCCTTGATGGTTTCCCCCTTGGCCACCGAGGAATTGCCGGGGTTGTCGAAGCCGATAATCCGGCCGCCCAGACGCAGCATGGCGGTCTGAAAGGACATCTGGGTACGGGTGGAGGGCTCATAGAACAGCGTGGCGAGAATCTTGCCGCGGCAGACGCCGTAATAGTCGTCCATATGCCGGCGGATATCGCTGGCCAGGGCAGTAATTTCCTCCCATTCGGCCACGGAAAGGTCGGATAAATCGATAAGATGACGGTTCTGCATAGGGACATGTCTCCTCTGCTGCGGATTTTTTTCAGTATAGCACGATCCCCGGCGGCGCGCAATGCCCCGTATGCGTAAAGGGGTGGGAGAATGCCGGAGTTTTTAGGGGTTATTGATAAACAATATGTACGAATTGTGAATCCCTGGAGAAAAGCGTTGCAAAATAGAAAGGGAACTGCTATAATATCGGTGTTTGTACCAAAATACCGGGGAGAAAATACCATGCAGTGACGAATAAACTGGGGTTTAAAGGAGATACGGACTTGAAAAAATACGACTATCTCATCGTGGGCTGCGGCCCCTTTGGGGCAGTGTTTGCCCAGCAGGCGACAGCGAAGGGAAAGCGCTGCCTCATTATTGAAAAGCGGGATCATATCGGTGGCAACCTCTACTGCGAGGATGTCAACGGGATTCATGTGCATAAATATGGCGCCCATATTTTCCATACCAACAGCCGGGACATCTGGGACTATGTTAATCGCTTTGCCGAGTTCAACCGGTACACCAATTCCCCCATCGCCAACTATAAGGGCGAGATTTATAATATGCCCTTCAATATGAACACGTTTAATAAAATGTGGGGTGTCGTGACGCCCGAGCAGGCCCGCGCGAAAATTGCGGAACAGCAGGCCGCCGTGGAAGGGGAGCCCCGCAACCTGGAGGAGCAGGCCATCCGTCTGGTCGGCTCCGATATTTATACCAAGCTGGTCAAGGGGTATACCGAGAAGCAGTGGGGCCGGGACTGCACCCAGCTGCCCGCCTTTATCATCAAGCGGCTGCCCGTGCGCTACACCTACGACAACAACTATTTCAACGACCGGTATCAAGGGATCCCCATCGGCGGCTACAACGTCCTCATCGAGGGCCTGATCGCGGGGGTCGAGGTGCGGCTGGGCGTGGATTATGACAGCGATCGGGAAGCCTTCAACGCCATGGCGGACAAGGTGGTGTATACCGGTATGCTCGACGCCTTTTATCAGTACCGGTTCGGCAAGCTGGAATACCGCAGCCTGCGCTTTGAGAGTGAAGAGCTGGACATGGAAAACTATCAGGGCGTGGCGGTTGTCAACTACACCGACCGCGAGACACCCTTCACCCGCATTATCGAGCATAAGCATTTCGAATTCGGCACCCAGCCCACTACCGTGATCACCCGGGAGTATCCCGAAACCTGGGAAGAGGGAATGGAGCCCTATTATCCCGTCAACGACGAGACCAACCAGGCGCTGTATCAGCAATATGCGGAATTGACCAAAACGGAAACCAACGTCCTGTTTGGCGGCCGTCTGGCGGAATACCGGTATTACGATATGGACAAGGTGATCGCCTCGGCGCTGACCCTTTGCAGAAAAGAATTGGGAGAATAACAGCCGCCCTGGCCTTCCGGCCAGGGATTGCTATTTGCCGGGTTCGGCGTTGGAGGTAACAGAATGGATAACGCAGTCAAAGTCAGTGTCATTATGCCGGTGTACAAGGTGGAAAAGTTCGTCGGAAAGGCCATCGAAAGCATGCTTTCCCAGACGCTTTCCGATTTTGAGTTCCTGATTGTGGACGACGGAACGCCGGACAACAGCGGCAAGATCTGCGATGAGTACGCGCAGAAGGACAGCCGTATCCGGGTGTTCCATCGGGAAAACGGCGGCGCTCCCAGCGCTCGCAACATGGCGATGGAGGAGGCACGGGGGAAGTATTACTACTTCATGGATTCCGACGACTGGGCAGAGCCCACCATGCTGCAGGATATGGTTGAGCTGGCGGAAAAGCACGAGGCCCAGCTGGTGGTGACCGGCTTCTTCATCGATACTTACTACAATGACACCGAGTATTTGTCCCAGAACCAGGTGCAGCCCGACGCCGTTTATGACCAGAAGGCGTTCCGGGAGAATGCCTACAAGCTGTTTGATACCAATCTCCTGTACACCCCCTGGAACAAGCTCTACCTGCGCGCCTATATCGATGGCAAAGGCCTGCGCTTCCCGCAGACCATCTGGGATGATTTCCCCTTTAATCTTAGCGTCATCCGCGACGTGGAGAAAGTGGTGGTGTCCTCCAAACAGTACTATCATTTCATGCGCGCCCGGGCGGATTCGGAAACCGCCAAATATGTGCCCGCCATGTACCAGAAGCGGGAGGATGAGCACGGCTGGATGCTGGATTTGTATCAGCATTGGGGCATCCAGGACGGCCCCAGCATGGAAATGGTGGCGCGCCGCTATGTGGAACGGCTGGTTGGCTGCGTGGAAAATGTGACCAATGAGAAATGTCAGCTTCCCAAAGAGGAGAAGAAAAAGCAAATCGCGGCGATGATCCGTAGCGACAATGCGAAAACCTGCCTGAAGCTGGCCCGGCCGCGATCGACTATGATGAAAACGATGCTGGTTCCCATTAAATGGGGGAACGTATCCCTGACCATGCTGGAAAGCCGCGTCATCACCAAAATCAAAACCAAGCATACCAAAACCTTCGCCACCCTGAAGGCCAAACGGTAAACCCAGAGCGAAAGGCGGTCGCCCTATGTCACAACCATTTATCAGCGTCGTCATGCCGGTATATAACGCCGGGGATTATTTGGATTCATCGGTTAGAAGCTTGTTGCAGCAGACATTTTCCGATTTTGAATTGATACTGGTGAACGACGCGTCTTCTGACAATAGCGGGAATATTGCCGACCGTCTGGCGCGGGAAGACACACGCATCCGTGTGATTCATAAAGAGGTGAACGCCGGCAGCAGCCTGGCGAGAAACACCGGCCTGGAATATGTAGTGGGTCGGTATGTGTTCTTTATGGATGCGGACGACGTTGTTGACGATACCCTGTTCGACCAAATCGTACGTTCTCTGGAGAAAAATCCGGCGCAGGCTGTGGTATTCGGGCTTATAGAAGAATACTACGATGCCGAGGATCGCCTGCATCATTGTGTGCCGGTCTCTTGTGGGAAAGACCAGGTGTTGGATAGCCAGGAAGCTTTGCGCCGGGAGGTCATTTTTCTCGAGGAAAAGACTTTATATGGTTATGTCTGGAACAAGTGTTACGACACAGCCTATCTTCGTAAGTATCAGGTGCTGTTTGAGGTGGCGCCGCTCAATGAGGATTTCCTCTTTAATGTACAGGCTTTCATGGAGATGGAACGGGTCAATCTGCTGAGTAGCACGCCCTATCATTATAAAAAGCGAATTGACGGAAGTCTTACCAATCGCTTCGTGCCGGCTTATTTTGAACTCCATTATAAACGAGTGCGTTTATTATACGAACAATATCAATATTGGGGACTTCTGGATGATCAAGTCCGGCGAATCCTGGCCAATATTTATGTGCGTTATATCTTTTCTGCGTTGCAGAGAAACTGCGATCCCAGAGCCTCTATGTCGCATGCCGACCGTAAGCGCTTTTTAGCGGAACTGTATGAACAACCGCTTTTTAATGATTTGATTTCTTTCTCCCACGGAAGCAGCCGGTTAGTTCGCCTTATGGCCGCCTGGCTGAAAAAGCATCGCACCGGCCTTTGCCTCATGGGGGGACGAGGCATCTATATCGTAAAAAATAAACTGCCGATGGTTTTCGCCAAGGCTAAACAAAGCCGATAGGAGCCCTTGTTATGAATGTAAACTTAGCCTTTGCCATCAAGCGCTGTATACGGGGAATATTGCGTTTGATGCGGGTGTTTCCTGTCAAACACAACCGGGTGGTTTTTATCAGTTATGAGGGCCAGCGATATGCCTGCAATCCAAAGTATGTGTCGGAATATCTCCAGTGTGCCTATCCCGGAGAATGGGAGATTATTTGGGTACTGGATCACCCAGAACAATATCCTGAGTTAAAAGAACAAGGCATACGTGTCGTGAAAAACGACTCTCCAGCTTTTATGAAAGCTGTGATGACTGCTGGCGCCATCGTATCCAATAACGGTCTTGCCATGTACTTTCCTCCTTTGCGTAAAAATCAATGTATGGTGAACACCTGGCACGGTGGCGGCGCTTATAAGCGCGTTCTTAGTGATTGGAAAAAAGATCCCATGGAAAAAAAACTGAATGCCCTCATGGCCGAGCAAACTCGTTGGTTTATTTCCAGTTCCAAACGTTTCAGCGCCATTATGGCCGAGGCTGCCTCCCTATCTCCAGAAAAAATGAAGGAATGGGGAATGCCCCGTAACGATATTTTGTTTGATCCCCCACAGCAGGTTATCCGTAAGGTTAGACATACGTATGGAGTATCTGACGACTGTCGCATTGTTTTGTATGCCCCCACTTACCGAGGCGGCACCACTACGTCAGTGGAGGCGGCTACTCAGATGGAACCGCTCCATGTAGAGACCTGTCTGGTTTCGCTGAAGAAGCGTTTTGGCGGAGAATGGATTTTCTTTTATCGGGATCATTATTTTAATCAGCAACATCATGAACCGCAAGCAAGCGTGATAGACGTGTCGGACTATGACGATATGCAGGAGTTGTTATGTACAGCAGATATCCTGATAACGGATTACTCTTCCTCCATATGGGATTATTCCTTCACCCGCCGCCCTTGCTTCCTGTATGCCCCCGATAGGCAGCAATATCAGTCAGAACGGGATTTTTACACGCCAATTGAGCGTTGGCCTGCCCTCCTGGCCCAGAGCAATGGAGAGCTGGCAGAGCTCATCGAGTTGTTTGACGAGCAGGACTATGCTCGCCGTATACAGGAACATCATGAAGAGCTGGAGAGTTGCGAGACCGGTTATGCCGCCAAAACCCTGGGAGACAAACTCTACCAGGAGTGCTTTGGTAAGTAGAGAGGAGGGGGTTGCATATGAATGTCGCTACCATCTTTGCGGGAGGAACAGGACAACGTATGAAAACGGCAGCCTGTCCTAAACAGTTCCTCAAATTATATGGTAAGCCGATTATCATATATACCCTGGAGGTTTTTCAGCAGCATCCTGCCATTGATCACATTATTGTGGCCTGCGTTTCCGGCTGGGAAGACCGCCTTGAGAAAATGTGTACCGATTATGGGATTACCAAGCTGTATAAGATTGTCCAAGGGGGAAAAGATACCCAGGAGTCCAAGCTGAACGCCTTGTATGGCTTGGCTGATTTGTGCCAAGACGATGACATTGTGCTAATGCACGATGCCGTACGTCCCATGATTACCGCCCAGTTAATTTCCGATAATATCGAAGCGGTCAAAAAATATGGTTCTGCCATTACAGCCGATCCGTTTACCGAGACCGGCGTTGTCAGTACCGATGGCGTGACGGTGGAAAGTACCATTGAGCGCAGTAAGCTCTATATTGCTAAAGCGCCCCAGAGCTTTTATTATAAGGATGTGCTCTGGGCTCATGAACAAGGAAAATCCATGCCGGACAGCATTACGATTGACACCTGTACCCTGATGACGGCGCTCGGAAAATCCCTGCATTTTGTCCAATGCGATTTTGCCAATATCAAAATTACGCGTCCTGATGATTATTACATTTTTAAGGCCCTGGTGGATTTGCGCGAAAGCAAGGAGATTCTGGGACTGTAAAAAGGAGTACGCCATGCTGGATTTACATGCAGTTATCCTGGAGGATCTGGAGCATATCGTTTCCCAACCGGTTTCCTGGGACAAGTTGCAGGGGAAAACGGTACTCGTCACCGGCGCTAGTGGGATGATCGCATCCTATTTGGTGTTTACGCTGCTGTATTTGAACGACACACGACATCTGAATATTCGAGTGTTGGCGCTCGTGCGTAATGGCGAAAAAGCGAAGCAGCAGTTTGGGAATATTCTTGTTCGGTCCGACATTACGTTGCTGATACAGGACGTATCCCAAGTACTGGATTATTCGGGCCCTGTCGACTATATCGTGCATGCCGCCAGTCAGGCAAGTCCCCGTTTTTTCACTACCGATCCCGTTGGTACTATTCAAGCAAATACCATGGGTACTGAGAATATGCTGCGAACAGCGATGGAACGAAAAAGCGAAGGTTTTCTCTATCTGTCCACCCGAGAAATATATGGAAAGTTTGATGCCGATAAGAGTTCCATCTCCGAAGAGGAGTACGGCGTTTTGGATCCCACAGTCGTGCGGTCATGTTATCCAGAAAGCAAGCGTATGGCGGAAGCTATATGCCGCGCATACGCCCACCAGTATGGTGTTCCTGTCAGGGTAGCGCGCATAGCACATACGTATGGACCGGACTGGGTAATGGACAATGGACGCGTGTGGGGCGATTTTATCTCCAATGTTGTGCGCGGTGAGAATATTGTTTTGAAAAGTCAGGGAACCATGGAATTGGCCTTTACGTATATTAGTGATATGGTCGCGGGGCTCTTCCTCGTTTTGTTAAATGGTAAAGAATTCGTATATAATCTCTCCACTGATAAATCTACTACGGTGCGCAAGTTAGCGGAGCTGCTTGCCGAACTTTATCCAGAAAAAGGAATACGTGTAGTTATTGATATTCCCAAAGACACTAGTGCTTATCTGGCAAATCCAGTGCCAAAATTGGACTGTTCCAGAATTGTTTCATTAGGGTGGAAACCTACTATAACTCTGAAAGCAGGTTTTCAACGTACCATTGCCTATCAAGAATCGACGCATAAAGGAGGATAGTATAATGCCAGCTATCAGTGTAATTATGCCGGTCTACAATTCGGAAAACTACTTGCGCAGTGCCATTGACAGCGTTTTGAATCAGACTTTTCGGGATTTCGAGTTAATCCTTATTGACGACGGGTCAAAAGACGGCAGCGGTGCCATCTGTGACGAATATGGGGATAAAGATTCACGCGTTGTGGTGGTACATCAAGAAAATACCGGTCTGTGCGGCGCCCGTAATCGCGGGTTGACTATGGCTCAAGGCGAGTATTTGACTTTCATTGATAATGACGATTTGTATATGCCGACTCTACTGGAGGATAATTATAAGCTGGCGGTAAAACACCATGCAGGCATGGTTAAATTCGGTCGGGTTCGTGCGGATGTATGCGGAGACTCGCTGGAAAAGGTGATTTATGTCACCGCGCCAAATTTGTATGTCTATCAGGGGGAAGAAGTCCGGTCACAGTTTTTTCATATGCATGGACTACGGATATTTGACTATGTGTGGGATGGGCTCTATAAGGCATCAATAATTAGAAAATATGCCCTGCAATTTGATGAATCCATGCGTTTTGGCAGTGAAGACTCTAAAATGACTTACCAGGTTTATCAACATACCTCCACCTTGGTGATCAATCCACAGGCGTACTATATATACTTTAAAAGATTGTCACATAGTGTTTCAGCGCGCTTTGATCAAAATGTGATTGATTCTCTGCTTATTGTCTCTGATTTGCAATATGATATCTGGCAGTATGTATATCCGAATGGGCTACAGTATTCAGAGACCATCCCTCTAGCGATGACTGATCTTATTACTTTGTTGCAGCGGGCATTGCTGCATAAGTCTTGCCCATATTCCTTCGCGGAGAAGAAACGGCTTCTCCGCTCACTTAAAAAGCATCCTGCCTATGATTTCCCCTGGAATAAAACAATTTCCAAGCAGGTTCGTGCGGTCAGTAAAACTAAATGGCTGATGGCGGCTTTGTATGCGCACGCGAATTATGGCTTATTAATAAGTTTATCCAAAATATATCTGCGCTTTATTCTTGTGAAACAAAGAAAAACGATTCGGTACAATAAAATTCGTTTCGCAGATGATTTGGAAGTAATAACTCGTTGAAGTCTGCGTGAAAACTCGGAGGAATTATGGAGAAGTTTTTCGATTTAAGAACGTTTTTGATTTTTATTCTTAAAAGAGCAAAAGTTTTTTTACTAATTACCTTGCTGATTACCGTGGTGTGGGCAGGGATTCGTGCTGTTCCGCTATCTATACAATATCTCACTTATCAGGAAACACCTGCGGCAGAAAATACGGAGGAAATTTCAACGAGCGATTTGCCTTATCGCTATTCAGAAACGAGGCTTTTGTATATTGAAAAGGATGGCAATATCGATCAGACAAAAAGTCTGTTGAGTGTGTTTACCAATTTATCCAATACCAATGCTGTTATGAATCAGCAAAAAGAGTTGTTTTTTGCGAAAGCCAAAGAGGTTGATGCAGAAGATCGGCAGAAATTATTTAAAATGAAGTACCGGACTAAGCAGATTTTCAATTATCCCTTTGATTTTCAGACATTCAAGGGCTATTACAGTGTACAAACTGATGGAAACAATATGGTTAGCATCACCGTAACGACTGCGGACAAAACTCTATCTAGCGATATGTGTAAAGCCTTGGAAACCGTTCTGATTCAGCAAGTAACAGATGTCTGCGGCGATTTTTCGTATAAAACTGTTGGAACACGTTCGTATCAGGCGTTGCCGGAGCCGGATGCAGGCTTGATTCCTCAAATTGAGACAGCAAACACAGAGGTGGTGGCCGGTTCCCGGCCTAGTCTGTCCGGCATCTTAAAAAGTACGATTAAGGGTGCTATTTGGGGGTTTATGGCTGGTGCCATGATAGCTGTGGTTGTTTTGTTTTTTATGCAGGCGGTTAGTATTAAGGTATGGGAAGAAACCGATCTAAAGGAAGCTGGAATTTCGGTTTTGAGTGTGTGTCGAACAACTGGAAAAAAGCGCCGCCGAATGAAATGGCTTGATAGGTTAATTGATCGTCTGGAAGGACGCTGTGAGGCGGATATGAATGTTGATTTGTGTGCGAAAATGGTGACACAGACTCTTCAGGCTTTGGAATCTTGCCCCAAAAATATTCTTATCGCAGGTATTGCAGACCAAAAAGCCTGGGATGAAATGACTATCCCCTTAAGGGCCTGCCTGGAAAAGCAAAACTTCGCAATCGACCTTTCAAACGAAGCATTGAATCAACCGGCTGTCTTGGACAAAATTGGACAAGCAGATGGCGTGATTTTTATGGAAGAAGCGGGACGTTCTACCAAATTGTCAATTCAGCGCGAACTGGAAATATGCAATCAATTAAAAACGCCTGTGTTGGGTGCAGTTTTGCTGAAATGAGCCATTGGCCTGAGGCATAATAACCGGGAGAATATAACCATGGGAATATATGTGGCGTTGCTGGGAGTGACCATGCTGTTTGCCTGGTTTTGGAGGTGTGCAGAATGTCAACTGGCCCAGGAAATAGAGGGGGACTTTCGCGTAAACGCGAAACAGCATCAAATTCATTTATTAAAAAGAAATTTTTGGATTGCTATGACATTTTTCCCATTGTATATTTTTAATGCGGGAATGTATTATGTCGGCAATGACTATGTAAATTATGTCAAGGAGTTTGATAAGATTAGCAATGGCGGCTTATCTCAAATGGATATCGCTTATGTATGGTTGAACAAATTGGTTATTCATCTTGGTTTAAGCTTTCAATTTGTTTTGGTGTTTTTGTGTTTGGCAGCCTATATTTTGTTTTTTATCTGTATTCATAAGTATTCTGAGAACTATCCCATTAGCTTTTTACTTTATTTCATTATAGGTTATTTTTTTCTGCTAAATCTTAACCAAATTCGTCAATGGATGGCCTTGATGCTAGTAATGCTAGCCTATCAGTACATTGAGAAAAAAAGAGTAATCTCTTACATGGTATTGATTGCTTTCGCCACGATGTTCCATTTCACGGCGATTATTATGGTTTTGTTCTACTTTGTTCTTAGCGCTCGTTATAAATTGAGTGTTTATATTGTGCTGATGCTCATTTTGGCTCCGTTTAACCTATTCTATAATCAGTTGCTGCGGTTTTTGTTTGCTACTTTCCGCCCTTCGTATATTGGTTCGGCCTATATGGACAAAACATTGCAGGTTGATATGTTTATGATAGTAGCAATGTTTTCCGTCTTAATGATGATCCTGTTTTATTACGATACGATTGTTGTCAGTCGTATTCAAACGATTTTCATGAATGCTTTCTTTGTGGCACTCTTATTGACTATTTTTTGCGGCTGGATTCCAGAAGTCACGAGATTTACCTATTATTTCTATCTGCCGATGATTTTCTTAGTTCCAAATACTCTGCTAAAGGAAAAGAGACAAAGTCAGCGCTTTATTTGGCTGGTCGCAATAGTTGGACTGCATATTTTGCGCTTGTTGCGTTCAGCGGGCGGCTGGGGCTTGGTTCCATACGATCACATTTGGCTGCATTAACAGGAGGCTTGTTTTATATGAAAGGCATTATTTTAGCTGGCGGTGCCGGTACGCGGCTGTACCCGTCCACCATCGCCTGTTCCAAGCAGATTCTGACCGTCTATGACAAGCCGATGATTTATTACCCGTTGTCCACCCTGATGCTCGCGGGCATCCGGGAGGTTCTGATCATTTCCACGCCCCGGGATCTTCCCGGCTTTCGGGAGCTGTTCGGGGATGGTTCTCAGCTGGGCATGCAGTTCTCCTATGCCGTGCAGGAAACGCCCCGCGGCCTGGCCGACGCCTTCATCGTGGGGGAATCCTTCATCGGCCGGGATAACGTCTGCCTAATATTGGGCGACAACATTTTCTATGGCTACGGCTTCAGCGAACGACTGAAAAACGCCTCCGATCGTAAAACCGGTGCCACCATCTTCGGCTACCATGTCAGCAACCCCACCGAATTCGGCGTGGTGGAATTCGATAAAGACTGGAACGTGCTGTCCATTGAGGAAAAACCGCAGAAGCCGAAATCCAGCTATGCGGTTCCCGGCCTGTATTTTTATGACAATCAGGTGGTCGAGATCGCCAAGCAGGTGCAGCCCTCCGCTCGCGGCGAAATTGAAATCACAGCCGTCAATAACGAGTATCTCCGCCGCGGTCAGCTGAAGGTGGAGCTGTTCGGCCGCGGAATGGCCTGGTTGGATACCGGCAATCATAGGGCCATGCTGGCCGCCGCCAACTTTGTGGAAGCCATTCAGACACGGCAAGGCTTGTTCGTCTCCTGTATCGAAGAAATCGCCTACCGCCAGGGATTCATCAGCCGGGAGCAGCTCCTCACCCAGGCCGCGCGGTTTAAATCCTCTGAGTACGGCCACTATCTGTTTAAAATTGCGGAAGCCGAGCAGGCATGAAGGGAGCTGACACCATGAACATCCTTATTACCGGTGCGAATGGCCAGCTAGGCAACGAACTGACCTCCATGCTGTCCTCCGGCCAGGCGGAAATCGGTCCCATTCCGGCCGCCTATCGGGGCAGCCGGGTGACGGCGGTGGACGTGGATCGCCTGGATATCACCGACAGCGCTGCCGTTCAGGCTTTTATCGAGGCGGAAAAACCGGAACTTATTATCAACTGCGCCGCCATGACCAATGTTAACGGCTGCGAATCCGCGCCGGACACAGCCATGAAGATCAACGCCATAGCGCCAAGATTTCTGGCCGCCGCCGCCCAGGAAATCGGGGCCAAGTTGGTGCATGTGTCCACCGACTATGTGTTTGACGGCGACGGCGCCCGCGCCAGCGACGACTCGATCATCCCCTATACCGAGTGGGACGTCTGCAGCCCCGGCAGCGTCTACGGAAAATCCAAATGGCTGGGAGAGCAGTATGTCCGGGAGGTCTGTCCCCGTACCTTTGTGGTACGCACGGCCTGGCTGTATGGGTATGTGGGCGGCAACTTTGTTAAGACCATCTGGAAAAACGGCGCGCAAAAGGGCGAGCTGAAAGTGGTTGACGATCAGATGGGCAATCCCACCAACGCCAACGATCTCGCGTATCATATCCTGAAGCTGGCCCTGACCGATACCTATGGCGTGTATCATTGCACCGGTACCGGCGTCTGCTCCTGGTACGATTTTGCCTGCGAGATCATCCGCCTGGCGGGTGTTCCCTGCCGGGTGACGCCCTGCACCACCGACGAATATCCCACCCCGGCCAAACGCCCCGCCTATTCCGCGTTGGATAACGCCATGCTGCGCTGCACGGTGGGGGATGAGATGCGGGAATGGAAAGCGGCCCTGGCCGTCTATGTGGAGAAGCTGAAAAAAGCGGGAGGCCCTCAATGAAAACGTATTTAGTCACCGGCGGCGCCGGATTTATCGGTTCCAATTTCGTGCAGTATATGCTGCAAAAGTATGAGGACGTCCGTATCCTGAACCTGGACAAGCTCACCTATGCGGGCAACCTGGAGAACCTGGCCTCGGTCAAGGACGATCCCCGGTATACCTTTATCCACGCGGATATCTGCGACAAAGCCGCGGTGGAAAAAATCTTTGCCGAAAACGCCATCGACTATGTGGTCAATTTCGCGGCGGAAAGCCACGTGGATCGCAGCATCCGGGAGCCCGAGGTGTTCGTCAAAACCAACGTGGAAGGGACAGTGTGCCTGCTGAACGCCGCCCGGAACGCTTGGAACCTTGGCGGCGACGACTATAAGGAAGGCTGCAAGTATCTGCAGGTGTCCACCGACGAGGTATACGGTTCGCTGGGTGCCGAGGGCTTCTTTACCGAGACCACGCCCCTGTGCCCCCACAGCCCCTATTCCGCCAGCAAGGCCGCGGCCGATATGCTGGTGCAGGCCTACTTCGATACCTTCCGCTTCCCCGTGAACATCACCCGCTGCTCCAACAATTACGGCCCCTATCAGTTCCCCGAAAAACTGATTCCGCTCATTATCCACAACACCCTGCAGCATAAAAGCCTGCCGGTGTACGGCGACGGGATGAACGTCCGGGATTGGCTGTATGTGGAGGATCACTGCAAGGCCATCGATATGGTGCTGCGGGACGGCGTGGTCGGCGAGGTGTACAATGTGGGCGGCCATAACGAGCGGCCCAACATCACCATTGTCAAAACCATCCTGGCCTATGTCCATGATCATGTGGATGAGGCGGTGAACGAAACCCTCATCACCTATGTGGAAGATCGCAAGGGCCACGACCGCCGTTATGGCATCGATCCCCAGAAAATCAAGGACGCCCTGGGCTGGTATCCCGAGACCACCTTCGAGGTGGGCATCGAGAAGACCATCCGGTGGTATCTGGACAACCCCGGCTGGATGGCCCATGTGACCAGTGGCCAGTATCAGGAATACTACGCCCGGATGTACGGCGGCAAATAATCGCCCGGGTCGGAGATAGGAAGCGCATTATGGGAAAATTCACCTTTACCCCCACCGGCATCGCCGGCATGATGGTCGTGGAGCCCACCCTGTTCGGAGACGCCCGCGGCTATTTTATGGAAACCTATAACTACAACGAATTTGCGGCCGCCGGCCTGGATATGACCTTTGTGCAGGACAACCAGTCCAAATCAAAGCGGGGCGTGCTGCGGGGCCTGCATTTTCAAACGAAAAACTCTCAGGGCAAGCTGGTTCGCGTCATCCGCGGCGAGGTGTTCGACGTGGGGGTGGACTTGCGGGAAGGCAGCGCCACCTTCGGCCAATGGTACGGCCTCCTTCTGAGCGAGGAGAACCACAAGCAGCTCTATATTCCCGAGGGCTTTGCCCATGGCTTCCTGGTCACCAGCGAGGAAGCGGAATTCGTCTATAAATGCACCCGCTTCTACGACCCCTCCGGCGAGGGCGGCCTGCTGTGGAACGATAAGGATATCGGCATTGATTGGCCGGTGACGGAGGATATGGACATCCTGCTGTCGGATAAGGACAAGATTCAGCCCACCTTCCAGGAGTATCTGGCGCGGCGGGGCTGAGGCAAGCGTAACAGTAAAAGGGGAAAGGGGCGCGGCGGATGAATTCCAAGGCCAAAAGCTTTATCAAGAATTTTTCCTACACCTTTATGGCCAACGCGGTGTCCTTTCTCATTTCCGCCGTGCTGGTGTTTTTCGTTCCCAAACGGCTGGGCGTGGAACAGTATGGCTATTGGCAGCTGTATACCCTGTATACCTCCTATGTGGGCTTTTTCCATCTCGGCTGGTGCGACGGGGTCTATCTCCGATACGGCGGGCAGGATTATCACGAGCTGGAAAAGCCGGTGTTCGTCACCCAGTTCTGGATGCTGACGGCCTTTGAATTCCTCATTACGGCCGGCCTCGGCATTTATGGCTTTTGTATCGTTCCAGAAGCGGAGAAGGGCTTCATCCTGGCCATGATGGGCGTGTGCGCCCTGCTGCTGATTCCCCGCACCTATCTAGGTTTTGTCCTCCAGTTTACCAACCGCATTAAGGAATACGCCGCCATCACCATGCTGGAGCGCGTCATTTACTTTGTGCTGGTAACGGCTCTGGTGCTGGGCGGCGTCCAGGATTACCGCCTGCTGCTGGCGGCGGATTTGATCGGCAAAGCCGTGGGGCTGGTGGTGGCGGTCTGCCGCTGCCGGGACATCGTGTTCGGCCGCATGGTTCCATTTCGTTCGGGCTTAAGCGAAGCGGGGAAAAACATAAACGTCGGCTTCAAGCTGATGATCGCCAACATCGCGAGCCTGCTCATCGTGGGCATCGTGCGCATGACCATCGAAAACAAATGGGGTGTTGCCACCTTTGGCAAGGTTTCCCTGACCATGAGCGTGTCCAACCTGCTGATGGTGTTTATCAGCGCCGTCAGCATCATTCTGTTTCCCACCCTCCGCCGCACCAGCGACGATAAGCTGGCCGGTATGTATGATTTCATGCGCACCTCGATTATGACGGTGCTGCTGGGTCTGCTGATTTTTTACTATCCCGCCAAGCTGCTCCTCACCGCCTGGCTGCCGAAATACGCCGAAGCCTTGACCTACATGGCGCTGATGTTCCCCGTGTGCGTGTTCGAGAGCAAGACCTCCATGCTGGTCAATACCTATATGAAAATTCTCCGCCGGGAAAAGTGGATCCTTCTCATCAACGCCTGCACCGTGGCGCTGAGCATTCTTATCTCCGGGCTGACGGTCTTCCTGCTAGAGAATTTGACCCTGGCGGTGCTGTCCATCGTCGTGCTGCAGACCTTCCGCTGTATTTTCGGCGAGCTTCTGCTCTCCCGCGATTTGGACATCCGTGTGCGCAAGGACATCGTCCTGGAGGTCCTGATGACCGCTACCTTCATCGCCACCGCCTGGTTCCTGCGCTCCTGGCTGTGCACCATTCTGTATGGGGCGGCGTATCTGGTGTATGTGCTGATCAAACGCCAGGATATCGCCCGCATGCTGGGCCAGGTAAAATCCCTGATAAAACGCTGATGACAGGCCGCCTTCCGTGGAATGGCGGCCTGTTTTCATCGAAAGGAGGTGCGGCGCATTGGAACGCGTCAAGCTGTCGGTTCATCGGGTAGTGGACTGGGTGCTGCGCTGCGGCGATATCGATAGCCGCTATGTGGACGCCTCCACCATGCAGCAGGGGGCGGCCGCCCACCGGAAAATCCAAAAAGCCATGACCGGCGACTACCGCAAGGAGGTCTCCCTCTCCCTGGAAACCGAGGCCGGCGGCTTTCCGCTCCTTTTGCAGGGGCGGGCCGATGGCGTGTTCACCGCTGAGGACGGACTGCTGACTATCGACGAGATCAAATCCACCACCCTGCCCCTGGAAAAGCTGGCTGTCCAGCAGGCTCAGCACCTGGGTCAGGCGCAATGCTACGCCTATATGCTCCTTCAAACGCTGGATGCCCCGCCGGAAACGGTGGGCGTCCAACTGACCTATTATCAGCTGGAAACCGAGGAGCTGCAGCGCCGGCGGTTTGTCTTCAGCCGGGAGGAGATCGCCGCCTTTTTCGCGGATCTCCTCCTGCGCTATGGCGATTGGCTGCGCTTTGAGCATGAGTGGAAAGTCCTGCGGGATGCCTCGATTGCCGCCGCCGCCTTTCCCTTCCCGGCCTACCGCCGGGGCCAGCGGGACTTGGCCGCCGCGGCCTACCGCACCATCGTCAACCGCAAAAAGCTGTATGTTCAGGCCCCCACCGGCATCGGGAAGACTCTTTCCACCCTGTTTCCCGCCGTCAAAGCCGTGGGGGAGGGCCGGCTGGAAAAGCTCTTTTACCTCACCGCCAAAACCGTCACCCGCACCGTGGCGGAGGAGGCCGTCACCCTCATGGAAAGCCAGGGCCTGCGCTTCAAATCCGTCACCCTGCGGGCCAAGGATAAAATCTGCTTTTGCGAGGAAACCATCTGCAACCCCGACAGCTGCCCCTACGCCAAGGGCCACTACGACCGGGTCAACGACGCGCTGATGGACATGCTCACTCATCACGACCGCATCACCCCCGCCGTGGTGGAGGCCTATTGCCGGCAGTACCGCCTCTGCCCGCACGAAACCGCCCTGGACGCGGCCCTGTGGGCGGACTTGGTTATCGGGGATTATAACCACGTGTTTGATCCCGCCGCCTATCTCCGCCGCTTTTTCGACGGGGACGAGGAGCATAACTACGGCTTTCTCATCGACGAAGCCCATAACCTGGCTGACCGGGTGCGGGATATGTATTCCGCCGTCCTGCGCCGTTCCGCCTTTTCCCGCCTGGTGAGACAGCTGCCGGATAAAACCAAAACCGCCGCCGCCCTGCGCAAATCCCTGCGGGCCGTGGCCAAATACCTAGCCGACGCCGGTAAGGCCTTGGGCGATGCCGATGAAGCCGCCAATCCCGAAAAGGACGCGGCGATAGGGGCGTTGGTGACGCTGTTTTGCTCCGCCGCCGAGGACTGGCTGGCTGAGGAGCAGAACAACAGCCACGAACGGCTGCGGGACGTGCTGGAGCTCTACTTTGAAGCCACCGCCTTCCAGGGCATCGCCGAGCTGTACGACGAGCATTTCACCACCCTGACGGAAACCGGGGAGGGGGATGTCATCCGGACGCTCTTCTGTCTGGATCCCTCCGCCATCATCGCCGGGCGGCTGAAGCTGGCCAAGGCGTCCGTCCTCTTTTCCGCCACCCTCACCCCGCTGCCTTATTACCGGGAGCTGCTGGGCGGGGACGAGACCGATCCCCTGCTGTCCCTGCCCTCCCCCTTTGAGGAGGAGCGCCTGCTCCTGGTGGCCCATGGCGGCATTTCCACCAAATACAAGGATCGCGCCGCCAGCTATGCCCCCATCGCGGAGGCCATCGCTGCGGTTATCGCCCGGAAAACGGGCAACTATCTGATCTTCTTCCCTTCCTATGACTATATGCGGCAGGTGCACGAGCGCTTTACGGCCCTGTGCCCCGGGGTGGACGCTCCCATGCAGGACAGCCATATGGACGAGGAGGAACGGGCCGACTTTCTCGCCCGGTTCGACGCGGAGAATGCCGATACCCTGGCCGGGTTCTGCGTGCTGGGCGGCCTGTTCTCCGAGGGTATCGACCTGAAGGGCGACCGGCTGATCGGCACCGTCATCGTGGGGGTGGGCCTGCCCGGCCTGTCTCTGAGGCAGAATGAGATCCGGGAATATTTTAATCGAAAAAACGGTCGGGGCTACGATTACGCCTACGTCTACCCCGGCATGAATAAGGTGCTGCAAGCCGCCGGCCGGGTCATCCGGTCGGCGGACGACGCGGGGGTGGCCGTCCTCATCGACAGCCGGTTTCACACCGCCGCCTACCGGGCCCTGTTCCCGCCCCATTGGTCGCAGATGCGGCGCGTCCGGGACACGGCATCCCTGCGCCGGCTCCTCGCCGCCTTTCCCTACTTTTCGGCAGAGCCCGAACAGCCCCCCTCAGGCGAATAGCGGGGCGCGATCACACAGCTTTTCATTCGGAAAGAAGGAGATGACTTATGAGCAGAACCGTGCAGGCCGAACTGACCACTATGGTGATGGTGCGCCGCCGCGATACCGGCGAGGTGCTGGTGCAGCAGCGGGCCAAAAGTTGGAAGGGGATCGCCTTCCCCGGCGGCCATGCGGAGCCGGGGGAGAGTCTTCTCGCCTGCGCCGTCCGGGAGATTTACGAGGAAACCGGCTTGCGTGTCAGCGCTCTGCAGTCCTGCGGGCTGGTGGATTGGTGCTGCCGCGCCACCGGCGATCGCTATCTGGTCTTCCTCTACCGGACGCAAACCTTTGCCGGCGACCTTTTGGACGAAACGGAGGAGGGCCGGGTGTTCTGGACGGATCCGGCTTCTTTGCACACCCTGCCCCTGGCGGAGAATTTCGAGCGGTATTGGCCCCTGTTCTTTTCTCCCGGCGAGCTGTTTGCCCAGTGGGGTGAGGGGGAGCCGGACGACTTCCAGGTGTATCCGGATAAGGAGGCGGCCGTATGTTGATCGCCGCCGCCAAGCTGACTCTGCGCGCCCCCTGGGTGCGCTCGCTCAAAGAGAAACGGATGATTGTCCAGAGCCTGATCGCCCGCGTGTCGCAGAAGTTCCATGTCTCCGCCGCCGAGGTGGAGCAGCAGGATGTCCACCAGACCATCGTCGTCGGCGTGGCCGCTGTGGTGGGATCCGCCGCCCTGGGCGACGCCGTGCTGGACAAGATCCTCCGCTTCGTGGAGGAAACCTGCGAGGCTGAGCTGACCGGGGTGGAGCGGGAGATCCGATAAGAAAAGGCCCGCGGCCGTCCGGAACGGCAGGCCAGGGGGAGAAGCCTGCTGTTCCGGGACGCGGCTGCGGGCCCGGTCTATGCGGTTTTAGGTACTCCTTCCGGTTTAACGGCAGGAGGAAATGGGCCTGGACCAGCCGGTGGCCGCGGGGCGCAGCACATCGCAGGTACAGGGCGCGGAAGCGGAAGCCGGGCGCACGCAGTCGCAGCCGCGGTTTTCGCGGGCTTCGGCGCGGGCCGCCGCCATCTCTTCGCAGCGGCGCCGTTCGGCCTCCCGGGCGGCGCGCTCCTCGCTCTCCCGGCCGCGGGCGGAAGCTCCGCAGCAGTCGCAGCAGCAACAGCATTTGCAGCCGCGCTCGCCGGAGGGGCGCTCGCGGTCGCCTTGGTTGCCGCGGCACCGGCCGCAGCCGCGGTTGCAGCCGCGCTCGCTCGCGAGAAGCAGGGCGGTGGCGGATACGGGATCAAAACACATCGTTATCACCTCCTACAGTACAAGCTATGCGAACAAGCCCCGGAGGGTTCCGCCCACTTGCGCATTTCGCGCCGATCGGGTACAATAGCCAAAAAAGAAAGGACGTGCCGCGATGAAATCCTACCGCAAGGAGCTGCATTTTCATCTGCCCGCCCGCCGTGGCCTGGTCAATATCACTTCCCAGGTCCGCCAGGCCCTGGAGGAGAGCGGGATTCAAGAGGGGCTGCTGCTGGTCAATGCCATGAACATTACGGCAAGCGTGTTCATCAATGACGATGAAAGCGGTCTGCACCACGACTATGAGGTCTGGCTGGAAAAGCTGGCTCCCGAAAAGCCATACAGCCAGTACCGGCATAACGGCTTTGAGGACAATGCCGACGCCCATCTGAAGCGGACGATCATGGGCCGGGAGGTGGTGGTGGCCGTCACCGGCGGCCGCCTGGACTTCGGCACCTGGGAGCAGATTTTCTATTTTGAGTTCGACGGCAAACGGGATAAGCGGGCGCTTATCAAAATCATCGGCGAATAAGGAGGAACCATGAGCGTATTGTTTTTGGAATACCCGCCCTGCTCCACCTGTCAGAAGGCGAAGCGGTGGCTGGAGGACAACGGGGTGGCCTATACCTCCCGGCATATCAAGACGGATAACCCCACAAAGGAGGAGCTGACCGCGTGGATCGCCCGCAGCGGCCTGCCGATCAAGCGCTTTTTCAATACCAGCGGCCTGGTATATAAGGCCATGGGCCTTAAGGATAAGCTGCCGGCCATGAGCGAGGAGGAGCAGCTTTCCCTGCTCGCCTCCGACGGTATGCTGGTCAAACGTCCCCTGGCGGTGACCGAGGAGCGGGTCATCCCCGGCTTTCGGCCGGCAGAATGGGAAGCGCTGAAAAAATAATTTTATTTTTTCGAAAAAAGGCTTGCATTTTGTCAAAACATCGTGTATACTCTTATCTCGTTGGTGCCGATGGCGGTGGGGGTACACCCGTTCCCATCCCGAACACGGCAGTTAAGC
>CEAA01035431.1_pt1 | contig 27155 bp, 25 predicted proteins | sample 557551 | NCBI WGS metagenome assembly CEAA01 (sample SAMEA3182115, study PRJEB8094) | gut metagenome | biome: human; feature: gut; material: Stool; isolation source: human stools | place: Canada | collected 2013-06-11
GAAATCACCGCTATTGAGGACACCCTCAAGGCGGACATGCAGCGGCAGGGCGTGGACACCATCGAGGCCGGAAAGCATACTATCCGGTATGCGCTGGTCAAATCCAGCCGCTTTGATTCCAAGGCGTTCCGCGCCGCCTATCCGTCCATTTATGAGCAGTATACCAAGCCCACAGAATCACGCCGCTTCACTGTCCAATAAGAAAAGCCCCTTTCCTGTAACGCCGTCCAAAGCACGCAGGAAAAGAGCCAGAGACACCGCAAAGCGGGTCTGCCTCTATTGTAGCAGGCCCGCCAATCTTTTGCAAGGGAGAAATAACATTGGAGACACGGAAACTCACAGACGATGAAATAGCACAGATTTTCGGCACCGTAAAGCCGTTGTTCGACAAGCATGACGGTAATCCGGAGGCGGCAAAGAAGGAAATCCGAAAAGCCTTCGCCGGAAAAGGGTACCCAGCAGACCTACAGCATATATTCTACTGCGCCGTGGACGTACTTGCAAGGATTCCGACCGAAAAGCAGAAAGGAGCGGCACCACATGCCGGAGATTGAAACAGAGCGGCGCAAGGAGCATCTGAAGGAACTCGTGGACTCTCTCGACAACGAGCGGGATATTCTGCTCATTTACCGTTTCGCCAAAGCCCTGACGAGCAAGGAGGTGCCGCATCGTGCCGGAGAATAACCGAACCGGGGCAGAGTACAGGGAGGCGATTGTGGACTTGCTTGGCCAGATCCACACAGGCGACCTGCTGCGGCGCATTTACAAATTCGTCGAGTACCTCTACTTACATCACTGAAAAACAGCGAGCGGGCAAGCATGGAAAACCGTGCCGCCCGCTCGTGATTTTGCGTAACTTTCTGTATCTTTTCGCGGCAATAACGACCAAATAACGACCAAAACGCCTAGAAACCACCCAGCATAGAAAAGAAGAAACCCGCAAGAACCGAGTGTTCCTGCGGGTTTACGGTGGTCGGAGTGATGTGACTTGAACACACGGCCTCTTGGTCCCGAACCAAGCGCTCTACCAAACTGAGCTACACCCCGAAATAATTGATTTAAATTCTGGTTTTTTGAACCCGAAGTGCTTGGTTAAACTCCTTTTAAAGCACTTGGTTCATCCGTTTTGATAGTATAGCATACCCGGCAATAAAATGCAAGCAAAAACGTCGTAAATATGGTGTATGGAATCATCGAAATTTACGCTATTATATTCATTTCTGATTTTTGTGTAAAATTAATAAACTTGCTAAAGGGCCCCGGGTGGGGCCCTTTAGCAAGTTTGTGTTTATGCAATAGGCGGTGACTCTGGCGGATTGTTGGAGGGGGGCTCTGCCGGCGGTTGTTCTTCCCTTTGCTGGGGATCCAGCGGAACATGCGCTTCTAAAGCAGGATCCTCCACCGAGATCTGGGACGTCGTTCCCTGAACGCTCTCCTCCATGATCGGCTCCTCCGGAAGGGCCGGCACTGTCAAGCGCTCTTTTCTTCTCGTATACAACACCAGAAAAACAAGCAGGGCCAGGGAGATGAGGGAGATGAGGGCGCCGGGGATGAGGCCGCGGGGGAAGAAGGACAACACAATATCGTGTTCACCCTGCGCCACGTCGAAGGCCAGCATGGCCCCCGCGCGCTCGTCCTCCACATCCGTTTCTCCCACGCCGTAGGTGTCCACCTTCACACCGTCCACCGTGACTGTCCAGCCGGCATCATAGGGAATGGAGGTGAAGACCGCGCCGTCCTCCGGCGCCGTCAGTTTTCCGTCGATACGACTGTCGCTGAAGCTGGACACCTGCATGCCGCCGGCGGACAGAGTCTGCATATCCTGCTGCAGCACCGCATCGTCCATAATGGCCACGTAAATATTGCCGGTGGCCGCCGATTCGGCGCCCACGGTAACGCACACCTCATAATCCGTCCCCAAAGTGCCGGCGTCGATGATATACGGCTCGTGAGGGGTAACGGTCCAGCTGTCCCGAGTTTCGCCCGTGTCCTTGTTCCGCACCGAGACGCTGATGTCCTTGGCCGCGCGGCAGTCCACATAGATAAAGCCCTGGCCCTTTTTGGTGACCGGCGCGGTGAAATCGGCCGAAGCGGTATCGCCCACGGGGTTGACTGAAAAATTGTAAATCCCGCCCACGCTGGCCATATCCATGCTGCCTTCGTCCACCTCGATCGCCTGGAACTCATACAGGTCGGCATAATTGCCGGTCATGGCGGAGAGCAGCCCGGACTGGGAGGTGAAGGGGTTCCAGGCGTCGGCCGACCAATCCCGGATACCGGCCTTGACAAAGTAGCCCACCGGCAGCGCCATGGTGTTTTCATAGATATAGAAGCTGCTCGATCCTATCTGCACGCTGTCGATTTTTTTAAGCTGCGGATGGCTGCTGAGATTGACGTTCAGCGCCAGATACTTGATGCCGAACAGGGAATCGACCGGCGCCACAAAGCTGTGGTACAAATAGCTGTTGACTCCGTTGATGGCATAGCCTAGGCTCCCCATAAACTTGGTGGTCTTATAGGAATTGCTGGAGGCAAACACGCTCAGACCCCGGTAATGATACAAGGCGGGATCCACCGTGGTGCGGCGGGGGAGCTTTTCCATACGGTAAAACGCGCCGTCCGACTGGGCGTCCCCGTACCGCTTCATCTTGTCCACCGCCGCACGGCCCGCGGCGGTGATGTCGTTATCCACATAATCGATGTGATCGATGTAATACTCGTTGCCGTTCAATGTCTTGAAGGTATCGCCAGCCTGGAAGGTCATTTCCGCCGTCACCACCACAAGCAGCAGCGCCACGGCCGTTTTTACACGCAGATGGCGGCGGGAGACGAAGGCGAGGATCCCGACGTACACCGCCACCAGCAGCAGGCTGACATAAATGGAGGTGAAGCCATACGCCTCGTCGCCAAACCGATCCTCGATCATCAGGTAAGCCAGCAGCCCCACAAAGGTGCCGCCGACCTGCTTCAAGGAGATATCCTTCAGGCGGGTCAAGGTTTCAAAGGCGATAAGCAGGAGCACAAAACAATACAGGAAGGAGAAGCGGTAGGGCAGGTCGTTGGGGGCGTGGAGGCCATGCCAAATCAAATCCATCTGGTTGACCACCAGGCTCAGCGCCATGACCGCCAGCAGCCCCAGATAGGCCGCCCGGCGGCGCAAGGGAATCGACCGGGTGGTAGCAAAAACCGGCAGCAGGACAACGGACAGCAGGCCGCAGTACAGATTGGGCAGGTTGCCCGACCGGATGGTGGGAGATGTTTCGTACAGATGCCGGCCCAACAGATTGAAGATATCGAAATTGGCCTTGATATCCGGCAGGGTGCCGCCGGCGGCCGAGGTCTGCCCCAGGGCCATGGCCACCGGGATCAGCAGGAACATGGCCAGGCCGCCGCCCAAAGCGGAGCCGACCACAAAACGAAGGAAGGATTTGGCCTGCCGGCCGGCTTCCCGGCGCTTGCGCAGGAAATAAACCGCGTAGTACAGCACCATGAACAGGCAAATCATGAATCCGATATAATAGTTGGCGTACAGGGCGTACGCCAGGGACAGCACGTAGGTCAGGAATTTCCCCGTGCGCATCATCCGCTCAAATCCCAGGACCACCAGCGGCAGAATCATCACGCAATCCAGCCACATGATGTTCCAGGAATAGGCCAGCAGGTACATCATCATGGAGTACATGATCGCCACGATGCACACGCTCATATCCCGGCGGCGGTAAACATATTGGAGACAGGCGGCGAACAGCGCTGCCGTCAGGGCGTTTTTCAGCAGGGTGATGACCAGCAGAGCCTCGGGCAGCAAATGCTCGGGGAACAGCACCAAAAGCAGGTTGAAGGGGCTGGCCAGATAGTAGGCAAACAGGGGCAGATAGCTGCTTCCCAGGCCCACATGGAAGGAATACAGCGGGCTGCCGCCGTGCAGAAGCATATCCCGCAAATCTGCCAGAAGAGGGGCGTATTGATGGTGCATGTCCACAATCAGGCCGGTTTCCACCCCGACCGGCCACATGCCGAGATACGCGTAGGCCAGGGACATGCAGACAAGGCCGAGCAGGCCGGCCATCAGCGGATAGAACCACGCTTTGCGGGCGGCCTCCGGCTTGTTGGGATCCTGCGTGGCAATCCCCAGGAACAAAGTGATCAGGGCGGCCAACAGTCCGGCCATGCCAATGGGATACACCCACTGCTGCGCGGTAGTGCTCAGCCCCGTATCCTCCCGCAGCAGCATGAAGGCGGCCAAGGCGGCGATCAAAAAGATGATGGCAAGCACGCATCCTTTGACCAGCTGGAACGTCGAAATGGAGGAAAGACTCGTCTTTTTCATAGCGGCATCCTTTTTCATCGTAGTATGGCGGCCCGTTCATCCCGCCGGAATTCATACAGGCACAATTATACCATACATTACCGGTGCAAACAACCACTAAACGGCGGGCAGACAAGCAAAAGGCCCGCCGTTCTCCAAGGAGAACGGCAGGCCCGGCGCAGTGAAGAATTATTCGATCGTCACAACGTTGCTGATCTTATCGACGCGCTGTTTGCTGAAGATGTTCTTTTCCGCATAGAAGGTAACACACAGACGATAATCGGCATGCATGAGAACACGGAGGTCCTCTTTAGTGAAGGAGAAGCGGTTGGTGTTGGTGGCAAAATAGTCGTCGAACTGAATATAGTCTTCCCAAACGTGGTTGTCCGTATTGAACTTCTGCAGCTTGAAATCCACGATGCCGATTTTTTTCACGACCTCCAAGGATTCCGAGGAAAGAGTAAAGGACAGGGAGCCGCCCGTAAATTGCTTGTCATGATAAAAATCAATCCCATAGTAGGAAAGCAGGGCCGCGCGGGGTGCCGCCTCGCCGGCAGCCACCTCACTGAGGACATACCCGCCGTTGGGAGCGGGGACGTAGACAAAAGGATTGTCGGCAGTCTCCGCGCTCACCTGAGGAATCGCCACAACGGCGAACAGGCAGGCCATGGCCAGGGTCAGACTCAGCAGTCTTTTGATTTTGGATGATCTTTTCATTGTTTTACCCCCATTTTCTTTTCTAACCATTGGTCGGATTCCTCAGATTACATCAGAATCTGCCAACGCATACAATTTTACGTCATTTTTAGATAAATTTCCATATATTCCCTTGATTCTTACATTATTCCAGGTTATAACCAGTTTTTGGTACATGTCACCTGCTTGACATTTGTTAAATTTAGTAATTATTGGAATAATTAGCATATGAATCCCTGGTATATTCCTCCTGTTTAAATAAATTCAGGATTTTAAGGGGGTTATATGTAAGAAAAGTGAAGAAAAACGCAATATTGTGTTGTTTCACGCGGTTTTTATGCAAAAATCCGGAAATAATCGGCGGTTTTTTCGCAAAAAAGCGATTTTTAACGCATGATAGCGGTCAATTTCGCACGAAATCACACGGGTAGCTCTACATCGGGAGGAATACCCGGCGAAAAAACAGACAGGCGAGGGGAAAAGCCGGGCGTGGAGGGAGCAGCGCCCAAGGTAAGTGATGATTAAATCCAGTGGATGGATTGGTGAAGGGAATTTTCCCCACTGCAAGGAAAAACCGCAGGAATACTATCGTATTCCGAGGGCTTTTGACGCAGAAGTGGGGGAGATTTCCCCGCCGAGCCGCCGCCGAGCCGCCAGGCGCGATTTATTCAGCGCTTAAGGTGAGGGGGAGGCGAAACGGACAGCGAAAACGGCGGAACAGACCGCGCCCCCGGTGCGGCGCCAAGCGCTGAACCGGGGGCGATAGGGGGAACGTACGAAAGGCCATCCCCGAAGGCGGGCCCAATACACAGCAAAAGGCCCCGCCTTGACGGCGGGGCCTTTTGCTGTGTGGGAAAAAAGTATGGCCTTGTGGGAGGCTCGATACTAGCGGGTTTTGGGGAGACTGGCAGCCGCCACCGACTGGCCGACACGGCGGATCTTCTCATCGGGGAGATGCAGCTCCATGGAGGCCGCGGCGGGATATTCCTCATCCAGCACCCGGCGGGCCTCGGCAATCACGATGTCGCCGCCTTCGCCGGACATGACGCGGCCGAGCAGCAGCACGTGGGAAATATCATAGAAGTTGGCGTAATAGGCCAGGGTGTGGCCCAGATAGACGCCGATAGAGCGATAGATGTCCCGGGCGGTCTCGCTGCCCTTGTTCATCTCGCCCTGCACCACCTTGAGCTTCTCCGCCGGAGACAGAGAGGCGTCGAGCTGGATGCCGGCGCGGGGGGCCAGCTTAATCACGCTGTCCTGCGAGAAATACTTCACGCCGCAGCCGATGTCGCCCGACCACTCGTCCTCCATGGCGTCCTCCTGGAGATCCACGGGGGCGAAGGCCAGTTCGTTGAGCCAGCCGGTGATGTTGCCGTCGCCGTCGACGTAGCCGGCGGCCTCGGAGGTGCCCATGGCGATGCCGAGGATGCGGTTTTCCTCCAGGGACATGGCCCCGGCCAGGGCGGTGACGTCGCCGTCATTGGCCACTTCCAGGGGCACGTCGCCCAGTTCCTTGGCGGCGCGGATATAGATGTCTTTCACCTGTTTATCAAACTCGTCCCGGGGCACCTGCAGGAACAGGGAGGCCACCATGGCGCGGTTATCGACATAGATGCCAGCGGAGGACACGCCGATGGCGTCCACCCGGGGCATTTTGGAAGCGGCGGATTTGAAAGCGGAAAGGATCCCTTCATAATGATAGGCGGGGTCGCTGTTGGTCTTGGGATACCAGACCACCTCTTCGGAATAGACGGGCACGCCGTCCACCACCGCGGAGACCTTGCGGTCGCTTCCGCCGGCGTCGAAGCCGATGCGGCAGCCGTCCAAATTCCGGCCCACCGGTGCGGAGGCGGAATAGGCCTCCGGCGTTTCGGACAGGGGGCGGATTTCCACGGTGAAGTCCCGCTCATACACGCGGCCCATGAAGTCCGCGTCGAACGCGCGGGCGCCGCCGGGGGCGTAGGCTTCGGCGATATAACGGCCCAGGGCCTCGTCGCCGCAGACCACCACTTTCCAGCCGCCGTAAGCCCACAGCAGCATTTTCACGGTGCGTTCCACATACACCTTGTCCGCCTTATCCATGGCGGGGGTGCCGTGAATCTTCAGACGGCGCACAGCCACCTGGCCCTGGTTGCGCTCCACGGCCACGGCGATGTCTTTGCCGTTTTTGGCGGAGGCCTCAAAGGCGGAGGTGAAGGCGGCCATGGGGATAAACCCCTTGTCCAACACAGGGGTATTTTTTATCGCGACCTCAATGCCGTAAACATTCATCGGGGATCCTCCTCAATATGGAATGCAGGCGCGCGGCCTAGCGCGGAGCCTGTCGGGCGGGGCTTTCCCCTGCCGCGACTCTGTACCTCCACTATAGCAAAACCGGCCGGAAAAACAAGAGAACCGGGCCGGGTATGCCGGCGAAGTCAAAATTTCCGCCCGAATGTGCAAATGCACGTTCGGGCGGTGAATCATGCAAATGCGCCTGCCGGCGCGGCCCCTCCTTAGTCTGCGCCGCCCGGGAGGAAAATACCCGCCGCGCCATGAAAAATTTTCCACGGGAAAGCGATTCCATGGCATGGCGGGGGACAGGGCCGCATATATAAGGGATGTACGCCCTTGGGAGCGACGGCTGGGGGCAAAGAGAGGGAATCCGCGGCAGCCGGGCGAAGGGGCCCGCAAAGAAATGGAGGTTAAAAATGAACCGATTTTTACCGGAGGGGGCGCTTTTGGACACCCCCCACAATCAACTGACCATTCGGTCGGCCACCAACCTGGCGGAGGCCGCCATGGAGGGGCGGGTGGTGGAGGCGCGGGCCGTCCTGTGCGACGCGGATCACAATCTGCATGTGGAAATGCCCTGCATGGAGGGCATCATCCCCTATTATGAGGGGGCCGTGGGCATCGCGGAGGGAACGACGCGGGACATCGCCCTGATTTCCCGGGTGAGCAAGCCGGTTTGCTTTACGGTTTCGGGCTTCGAGCATCTGCCGGACGGACGGCGGCGGGCGGTGCTGTCCCGCCGGGACGCCCAGGAACGGTGCCGGTACGAATACATACAAAACATGCGGTGCGGAGACATTGTGCCCGCGCGGATCACCCGGCTGGAGACTTTCGGGGCTTTCTGCGACATCGGGTGCGGGCTGCCGGCGCTGCTGCCCATCGCGGGGATTTCGGTCAGCCGGATCTCACATCCCTCCGATCGGTTTGTGCCGGGGATGGACATTTTCGGCGTGGTGTCCTCCCTGGAAAACAACCGGATTTGCCTGTCCCAGCGGGAGCTGCTGGGCACGTGGGAGGAAAACGCGGCGCTGTTCTCCCAGGGGGAGACGGTGGCGGGAGTCGTCCGCTCGGTGGAAAGCTACGGCATATTTGTGGAGCTGACCCCCAATCTGGCGGGGCTGGCGGAGCCCCGGGAAGGAGTCCGGGTGGGGCAGCACGCGGGCGTGTACATCAAGAGCATCCTGCCCGACAAGATGAAGATGAAGCTGATCATCATCGACGCGCAGGATTCCGACAAGTCCCTGGCGCCGCCCCGGTATTTTCTCACCGGGGGACACATGGACCGGTGGGTCTATTCCCCGCCGGACTGCCCGAAAATCATCGAGACACGGTTCTCGGCGGAAGAGGCGGCCTGCGCCGCGACATAAAATAGAGATTAGGGGCTGTTGCAAAAGGGATTTTTACCCCTTTCGCAACAGCCCCAATTTGTTCAGGCAGTCAAAAAAGTCGATAAGCGGCCGGACGGGGACGATGGATCGCGGCGGCCTTGTAGGGGCGCGCATCGGGGCCAGGCTGGCGCTGGCTCTTTGGAACGAGGAGTGAAGCGGCAAAAGGGGGATCTATCCGCGGTGTAGATAGGCGGGGTGGGATCACCTCGAGAGGAAGGCTATGCCCACCGCTGTGCTTTACCTATCCTATGCAGCGGAAGGGCGCTTGTTTTTATTTGGTTTTGATTGACGTTCATTTAACAAGGGACTATACTGAGGTTTGAACGCGCCGCTTTTGACTATACTATATTCATATAAGGAGTGGAAACGCATGGGAATCTTTGATGGAAAAGTCGCCATTATCACCGGCGGCGGGAAAGCCAAATCCATTGGTTACGGCATCGCCGTCGCCTACGCCAAGGAGGGCGCGGATCTGGTGCTGACCGGACGCAACGAGCAGAAGCTTCTGGACGCCAAGGAGGAGCTGGAACGGCTCTACGGCATCCGGGTGCTGGCCCTGCAGGCGGACGTCACCCCCGACGACGAGTCGGAGGACCGGGTCAAGGAGGTGGTGCGAAAGACCATCGAGGTCTTCGGGCGCATCGACGTGCTGATCAACAACGCCCAGGCGTCCGCATCTGGCATCCCGCTGGCCATCCAGACCAAGGATCATTTCGATCTCGGCATGTATTCCGGCCTGTACGCCACCTTCTACTACATGCGGGAATGCTACCCATACCTGAAGGAAACGCAGGGGTCGGTCATCAACTTCGCCTCGGGCGCCGGCCTGTTCGGCAACGCGGGGCAATGCTCCTACGCCGCCGCGAAGGAGGGCATCCGGGGCCTGTCCCGGGTGGCGGCCACCGAATGGGGCAAGGACAACATCAACGTCAACGTGGTCTGCCCCCTGGCCATGACCTCCCAGCTGGAGAATTTTCAGGTCTCCTACCCCGAGGCGTACGAGAAGAACCTGCGGGCGGTGCCTATGGGCCGGTTCGGCGACCCGGAGCAGGACATCGGCCGGGTGTGCGTGCACCTGGGCTCCCCCGACTTCAAATACATGTCGGGCGAGACCATCACCCTGGAGGGCGGCATGGGACTGCGGCCCTAAAACAGAGACGCAAGGGGCCGCGGCAGGGATGCCGCGGCCCCTTTATTTTCTGGTTGCAAATCCCGCCCTGTGTGCTATACTGAGCATCGGAAAATCGGTGAGAACAGAGGGACGGGCATGAAACGGACGAACGATTTGGGCAACGACAGCATCCCCCGGCTGGTGCTGCGGCTGGCGATTCCGGCCATGGTGGCGCAGCTGGTCAACGTGCTGTACGGCATTGTGGATCGCATGTATATCGGGAACATCCCGGACATCGGAGAAACGGCGCTGGCGGGGGCGGGCATCTGCGGCCCCATCGTGACGCTGCTGTCCTCCTTCGGCACGTTGGTGGGGCTGGGCGGCGCGCCGCTGCTCACCATCCGGATGGGCGAAAAGAACCTCAAAGGGGCGCGGCAGATCCTGGCCAACTGCTTTTTGCTGCTGCTGGTGCTGGCCGGCGTGCTGACGGGGCTGCTCCTGCTCATCAAACGACCGCTGCTGCTTTGGTTCGGGGCGAGCGCCGCCACCCTGCCCTATGCCGACACGTATCTGACCATCTACACGGCGGGGACATTTTTTGCCCTGCTGGCGGCGGGGCTTAACTATTTCATCATCTGCCAGGGGTATTCCACCACCGGCATGGCCACGGTGCTGCTGGGGGCGGTGCTGAACATCCTGCTGGATCCCCTATTCATCTTCACGCTGCGCATGGGGGTGGCGGGGGCGGCGCTGGCCACAGTGCTGTCCCAGGTGGCGAGCTGCGCGTTCGTGCTGCTGTTCCTGTTCCACCGGAACACGCCGGTGCGCATCACCTTCGGCGGGTATTCGGCGCGGATTATCCGGCGGGTGCTGGCCTTCGGCCTCTCCCCCTTCATCATCCTGGCCACCGACAGCCTGCTGCTCATCGTGCTCAACGCGGTGCTGCAGCGGTACGGCGGGCAGGGCGAGGGCGACCGGCTGATCACCGGGGCGACCATTGTGCAGAGCTACATGATGATCATCACCATGCCCATGGCGGGGATCACGGGCGGGACGCAGCCCATCCTCAGCTACAACTACGGCGCCCGGCAGACGGCGCGGATCCGGCAGGGAATCCGCTGGATTCTGCTGCTGTGCCTGGTTTTCACCGGGGGGATGTTCGCGGTTTCCCAGCTGGCGCCACGGGTGTTCGTGCGGATATTCACCGCCGATCCGGCGCTTATCGACCTATCCAGCTGGGGGATCCGGACGTTCACCCTGGCGATTATCCCGCTGGGGTTCCAGTACACCTTTGTGGACGCGATGACGGCGCTGGGAATCACCCGGGTGTCGGTATCGCTCAGCCTGTTCCGCAAGATCTCCTATATGGCGGGGACGCTGGCGTTCGCGGCGCTTTGGGGCGCGCGGGCGGCCTTCTACGCCGAGCCGGCGGCGGATCTTCTGGGGGCGGCGGTGTCCACGCTGGTGTTCAGCCGGCTGTTCGGGCGGCTGATGCGCCGGCGGGACGCCATGCCGGAAGGACAGGCGCTGTACACATGAGGCCTAGGGCCGGCAGGCATACAGCCGCTCGAGGGCGGCATGGGCCCGCTCGAGAAAGGCGGAGACGGACATAGCCCGCTCGTACCGGCCGAAGGCCTGCACCTCCAGGGTGAGAGCCCCGTCGTAGCCAGTCGCGGCCAGCCGGGCCATGAGAGCGGGCCAGTCCACGGCGCCGTCAAAGGGCAGGAGGTGCTGATCCCGCGTGCCGTCGTTATCGTGGAGATGGAGAGCGGCGAGGCGGGAGCCATACCGTTCCAGATAGGGCTCCCCCTTTCCCCAGCCGAAATGATGGCCGCTGTCGTAGCAGAAGCGGGTGAAGGGGCCGGTCAGCGCGGACAGGGCGGCGTGCAGATGGGCGGCGTGGCGCAGGTTTTCCAGCGCGAGGACAACGCCGCGGCGTTCGGCGGCGGCCTCCACCCGCCGGAGGCGGTCGATCCCCAGGGGAGACGGCGGCGGCGGGGCGGGGCCGTCCGTCAGATGGGCCACCAGGACGGGGACGCCGGAGGCGGCGCAGCCCTCCAGGGCCTCGACAAGGGAGGCGGCGTAGCGGTCGCCGTCGTCGCCGGGCGTCCACAGGGCATTGACCCCGTCAAAGGGAGCGTGGGCATTCTCAACCCGCAGGCCGGCGCGGCGGGCCAGCTCCGGCTGACGATGCAGGGGCGGGCCGCCGTCGAACGCGCCCCAGAAGAGGGACACGGTATCGAAGCCGGCGGCGACGAGGCGGCGCAGGGATTCCTCCAGGGGCAGATCGTACCCGAAATAGGCGAAGATACCGAAGCCTGTCATGCGGCTCCCCCTTTCCACCCGATGGGGCGGCACAACTCACCCGGATGGCGGCTCGTCCACGCGGGGAGAAGGGGCCGCCGCTCCGATTGGATAAGAAAACGGACCTATTTTATCAGGAATTTAAGAAAAATGCAATTGGACATACAGGGACGCACTTGGTATAATAAAAGGGTTCATAGGAACGGTACGAAAGGGGGCGAAGGCTGTTGCACGGAAAATGGGGCAGATCCTTGCTGGCTGTCCTGCTGGCGGGCGCAGCCCTGCTGGGGCTGGCGGGATGCCATAGGGACACGCCGCTGGGCAAGAGCTTTCGCTTCCCGCTGAGCGCGGAGCCGCGGCAGCTGGATCCCCAGGTCTCCACCGACGCGGCGTCGGTGACGCTGGTGGCGGCGCTGTTCGAGGGACTGGCCCGGCTGAACGAGAACGGCGAGGCGGTGCCGGCGGCGGCGGACTGGACGGTTTCCGACGACGGGCGGGTGTACACCTTCCGGCTGAAGGAATCCTACTGGAGCACCCTGCCCAAGGCGAAGAAGGGGGAAACCCCCACGGTCTGGGAGCAGCCGGTGAAGGTGACGGCCGCGGATTTCGTGTTCGGGATGCAGCGGGCGGTGATGCCTGAAACCGGGTCGGCCCTGGCGGCCCAGCTGTTCGGGATCCAGAACGCGCAGGCCGTTAGCGAAGGGAAAAAGGCGGCGGAGGAGCTGGGGGTCAAGGCGGTGGACGAGGACACCCTGACCATCACGCTGACCGAGGCGGACGCGGGGTTTCCCGTTAAGCTGGCGGGGACGCCCTTCATGCCCTGCAACCGGGAATTCTTCGAGTACACCGCCGGGCGGTACGGGCTGGAAAAGGCCTATGTGCTGACCAATGGGCCGTTCAGCTTGGGGGCGTGGAACCACGGCCAGTCCCTGCTGCTGAACAAGAACGAGCAGTACCACGAGGCGGAGGACGTGTATCCGGCGACGGTGCGGTACGTCATCCAGCCGGAGGCGGAGACGGGCGAGGCGCTGCTGGCCGGGACGCTGGACGCGGCGGCGCTGCGGCCGGATCAGCTGGAGGCGGCCCGGGAGCAGGCGTTCCATCTGGAGGTCATGGACGACACCATCGAGTATGTCTGGCTGAACAACAGCGTGACCGCTTTGTCGAACGCCTCCATCCGCCGGGCGCTGCGGGACGCGCTGGCCTACGATCGGATCGCGGAGCAGCTGGACAAGACCATCTGCACCCTGGCCCAAGGGTATATCGCCCCCGACGCCATCCTGAAGGGGACGGAGCCCTACCGGAACGCGGACAATTCCCGGGCGGTGACCACCGACCGGGACAAGGCGCGCCGCGAGCTGAGCGAGGGGATGGCGGCCCTCTCGCTGACCGCCATGCCGGCGCTCAAGGTGCTGTGCGCCGACGACGCTTACAGCATCAACCTCGCGCGGTACGTCATCCAGTCCTGGCAGAGCCATCTGACGCTGTATTTCACCCTGGATCCGGTTCCCGCCGACCAGCTGCGCGCCCGCCTCCAGGTGGGAAATTATCAGATAGCCATCGGCGCCCAGACGGGGGGCTCCCTGTACGCCATGGGCGGGCTGGCGGCCTTCCTGTCCGACGCGCCGGCAGGAAACCTGGCCAAGTACAGCAGCGCACGGTTCGACGAGCAGTACAAAAAGCTGTCGGTGGGAGACGTGAGCCGGGCGGACGTGGACGCGCTGGAAAAGCTGCTGGTGGAGGAATGCCCCTCCATCCCGCTGGATTTTCAGAAACGGACCATCGGCATCCCCGCGAAAAACAGCGGCATCATCCTGCGCCCCTTCAACGGCGGAGCCTACGGCGCGGCCGTCGATTTCCGCCACGCGGGGAAGCTGGACTAACAAAGAAAGGAACGGATATATGGAAGACAAGCATTCCGCCAAGGATTGCCGGTTGGCCGTCCTCATCGACGCGGACAACGTGTCAGACAAATACATCAAGTATATTCTCGACGAATTATCCAATGACGGCACCACCACCTACAAGCGGATTTACGGGGATTTCACCAAATCGGCCCTGGGGTCGTGGAAAAACGTGCTGCTGGACAATTCCATCACGCCGGTTCAGCAGTATGGGTACACCACGGGGAAAAACGCCACCGACTCGGCCATGATCATCGACGCGATGGACATTCTCTATTCCGGGAACGTGGAGGGCTTCTGCCTGGTGTCGAGCGACAGCGATTTCACCCGGCTGGCGGTGCGGCTGCGGGAGTCGGGGATGTACGTCATCGGGATGGGCGAGAAAAAGACGCCCAACGCTTTCATCGCGGCCTGCAACAAGTTCAAGTACCTGGAGGTGCTCGAGCAGGCCAACCGGCCCAAGCCGGAGCCCAAGGCCGCCCCGGCACCGGTGGAGCCGGTGGAATCGGAAATGACGCCCCTGTCCACCATCAAACGGGCCATCCTCACCATCGTGGACGAGGTGTCCGACGAGGACGAGTGGGTACCCATTGCGGAAATCGGCAACCGGCTGCCTAAGCGGTTTCCGGAGTTTGACGTGCGCAACTACGGGTTCAAAAAGCTGACCCCGTTTGTCAAGTCGCTGGGGATCCTGGACGTGCAGTCCAGCCCCTCCAGCGCGGGAAACAGCCGGCTGGTATTCGTCCGGCTGAAGAACAACTGAGAAACCATAGCATCGGTTGACAAAGGGGCCGCACGGTTTGCCCTTGTCAATGAATGCTACCATAGAAGGAGAGGACGCGTATGAAGAAAATTGCCATGACGACGCCGCTGGTGGAGATGGACGGGGACGAAATGACCCGCATTCTCTGGCAGGGAATCAAAGACAAGCTGCTGACCCCGTTTGTGGATCTGCAATGCGAATACTACGACCTGGGGCTGCGGCATCGGGACGACACCGACGACCAGGTGACGGTAGACGCGGCCAACGCCATCAAGAAATACGGCGTGGGCGTCAAATGCGCCACCATCACCCCCAACGCCCAGCGGGTAGAGGAGTACGGCCTTAAACAAATGTGGAAGAGCCCCAACGGCACCATCCGGGCCATGCTCGATGGCACAGTGTTCCGCGCGCCGGTCATCGTCAAGGGAATCACGCCCAGCGTGTCCACTTGGAAGAAGCCCATCACCATCGCCCGTCACGCCTATGGTGACATCTACAAGAACACCGAAATCCGGGTGGAGAACGCGGCCAAGGCGGAGCTGGTGGTCACCGGCAAGGACGGACGGGAGACCCGCCGGCTGATCCACGATTTCGCGGGCGGCGGCGTGGTCATGGGGATGCACAACACCGACGCGTCCATCAGCAGCTTCGCCCGCTCCTGCTTCAGCTATGCCCTGTCGATTAAGCAGGACCTGTGGTTCTCCACCAAGGACACCATTTCGAAGATTTACGATCACCGGTTTAAGGACATCTTTGCCGAGATCTTCGAGGCGGAGTACAAGGAGGCTTTTGAGAAGGCGGGAATCACCTATTTCTACACCCTCATCGACGACGCGGTGGCCCGGGTTATCCGGTCGGAGGGCGGGTTCATCTGGGCCTGCAAGAACTACGACGGGGACGTGATGAGCGACATGGTGGCCACGGCCTTCGGCTCTCTGGCCATGATGACCAGCGTGCTGGTTTCCCCGGACGGGAAATACGAATATGAGGCGGCGCACGGCACCGTCACCCGGCACTATTACCGCCATCTGAAGGGGGAGGCCACCTCCACCAACTCGGTGGCCACCATTTTCGCCTGGTCGGGCGCACTGCGCAAGCGGGCGCAGCTGGACGGGCTGGCCGACCTGGAAGCCTTCGCCGACCGACTGGAGGCCGCGACCCTAGGCACCATCGAGGACGGCGTGATGACCAAGGATTTGGCGCTGCTGTCCACCCTGCCGAACAAGACGGCAGTGGGCTCCATGGAGTTCCTGGACGCGGTGGCCGCGCGGCTGGCGGAATAAAAAACAGACAGGGCCCGTGCCGGAAGGCAGTAGCCCATAAGGAAACATTGCAAAACTTATGACGAATGTCAGGTAAACGGAAAAAGAACAACTGCTATGCAAAAGGTTTATCCGATGCATAGCAGTTTTCTTTTGTTCTTCTATTTGGTTATATTTTTTCAGCGTTCCAACGGAACGCGCAGCCATTGCCAGCGGCAATGATCTCAGAGGTTTGGGGATATGTCACCAACAAGCATGAAAAAATAGAGAAGGTGGCTTTGCAGATCACAAACGGTGTTTATCCCCAAGAGGACGTTACGCTGGTTTCGCATATCATTGGGCTGTTGGGGCAAAGACTTTGGTTTTACCGAAAGACAAATGGATATTCCAATAAACTAAAGATCAACAATACCCTTTTTATTTTCAGTATGGATTGTAATGAGATTGTAAGAAGTGGCCGCTATACTAAAATCATAAAAAGAACTTGGAGGTTTTAGTTATGGCAATCCTTGAAACAAAAGATTTACGCAAGATATATGGCAGTGGAGAAAGCGAAGTCCACGCTTTGGACGGGGTGTCTATCTCTGTAGAAGAAGGCGAGTTTGTTGCTATCATCGGTACATCGGGCAGCGGTAAATCCACCCTCTTAAATATGATCGGCGGGTTAGACCTCCCCACTTCCGGCAGCGTCACGATTCGGGGCAAAGAGCTTTTGAAAATGAAGGACGAGGAATTGACAATTTTCCGCCGCAGGAATATCGGCTTTGTCTTTCAGAACTACAATCTGCTCCCGGTCCTCAATGTATATGAGAACATCGTGTACCCCATTGAAATCGACGGCGGCAAGACCGATACAGGTTTTGTGCAAGAGATTATCCACACCCTCGGTTTGGAGCGAAAACTCAAAAATATGCCGAACAATCTCTCCGGCGGTCAGCAGCAGAGAGTGGCGATTGCCCGTGCCCTTGCAACAAAACCCGCTATTATCCTTGCGGATGAGCCGACCGGCAATCTGGACTCCAAAACAAGCATGGATGTTATTCTGCTGATGCAGGCTATCAGCCGTCAGTTCCACCAGACCACCATTATGATTACTCACAATGAGGAAATCGCTCAAATGGCAGACCGCACGATCCGCATTGAGGACGGCAAGGTTGTTTCGGGAGGTGTCAGGTATGCACGCTAACCGGAATAAAAGCGCAGTTAAGCGAGTGGAAAAGGGAATGATGAAAGCAAACCGCACCCGTAACCTGTTTGCGGTGTTTGCAATCGTCCTCACCACGTTTATGATTACCACCGTGTTCAGTTTGGGCATTAACTATATGGAAAATATGAAGTTAATGCAGGTACGAACAGCCGGTACAACCGCGAATGTATCCCTTGCGATGCCGACAGCAGAGCAGGAGCAGCAGATCCGGAACTTGGATTATGTCAAAACCGTCGGTATGCAGTATATGGTCGGCTCGGTTGCCGAGGAGAACGGCGAGGGGCGTGAGCTTTCCATTGCGCTCCAGTATTACGACACCACTGAATGGGAAAAACACTATCAGGAAGCCATTAAGGATTTGGAGGGCAAATACCCCGCAAGCGAAAATGAAATCATGCTGTCGGAGGATGCCCTTTCACAGCTCGGCATTACAGAACCGAAACTGAATATGGAAATTCCTCTGTCCTACTATGATAAAAACGGTCAGCAGGAAAAAACTTTCACATTAAGCGGCTGGTTTCATTCCTATACAGGCACGGGAATGGGCTTTGTTTCCGAGGCGTATTGTAAAAACGCAGGCTACACAATGGCACAGGACGGCATTCTCTCTTTATCGCTGAAAAAAATGCCCGATGATTTTCACCGTATTCAACGAGATGTGGAGTTAAACGAAAACCAATCTTTCAGCGGTTCGGTTTCGATGAAAACATCAAACGGCTCGGTTATCGCCATGGTGATCCTTTTGGTGTTCTTCATTATCGGCAGCGGTTATCTGCTTATTTACAATGTCCTGTATATCTCCATTTCAAAAGACACCCGGTTTTACGGTTTGATGAAAACGCTGGGTACAACACAGGCGCAGATCAAATCGCTGGTTAAAAATCAGGCAGTCAAGTTTGCCTGTATCGGTATCCCGATTGGCATTTTGTTAGCTACTGCCGTTTCTTTTGGCATTGTTCCCCTTGTCTTGAATGAGGGCTTTGAACAGGGCAAGTCGATGATGGAGGCCGAGGTGTTCTTCCATCCGTCGATCTATATTCTGTCTATCCTCTTTTCGGCGGTAACGGTTTGGATTGCCTGCAACGCACCGGCAAAAGCGGCGGCGAAAATTTCGCCTGTGGAAGCGCTGAAATTCCAGAACTTCGCGCCGAAGAAAACGAAAAGCAGAAATTCCATCAATGGCGGCAAGCTGCACGCGATGGCGTTCCACAATGTATTCCGTGACAAAAAGCGCGCTATTCTTGTGTTTATGTCCCTGTTTATGGGTATCACCATGATCTTAGGCGTGAACGGAGTCATCGGAAGTATGAATGCCGAAAACTTTATTAAAGCATATATGGACTATCACTTTGAATACAACGATATCCAGTTTGAACAGCCTGAGCAGCCCAACAAGGAAGTACCGCAGTTTGACGAACACTTTATAGAGCAGATTGAGCAAATCGACGGCATTGAAAATGTAGATATTCAAAAAACCGTCTGGGCAGGCATTAAGTTTGATGAAGCCGCTTTAGAAGGCTTTATGAAAATCAAATATGAGGACAGCAAATATAAGTCCAAAGGGCAGTCCTATGAACAGATGATAGAGGCGCTTAAAGGGTATGCTGACGCCGGTGAGTACGGCTGCTATATTACAACTCTCGACGATGATAAGGCGCTGGAAGAATACAACGCCAAGCATCCGGATACGCCCATTGACATTGCGGCATTTAAGCGCGGCGAAACAGCGACTGCAGGAAAAGATACAGAACATCTTGCTCCCAATACCGCTTTGGTGGGTAAAACACTGACGCTGACCGCTGACAGTACAGACGGCAAAGCAACCGATTTCAAAATCGACGGAGCTTTTTACTATGACGATTATGGGAATAATCTTTCCGATAGTATTGGCAGACGCAAGGACATTTATATGGTGCCCAATATCATCTTTGTCAGCGAAGCGGGTATGGAACGCCTGACGAAAGAATCGATCATTTCCGCAATCGGCGTGGATATTAAGAATTTCAATGACTTGGAACAGATTGACAGCGAATTGCAGGCAATCAACAGTACCTTGACCACATCGGAGTGGCAGATGAAATCTGCCGTGAATCAGAAAGAACTATTTAATCAGACGTTCTATTCTATCAACCTGTTAGGGAATGGCGCGGCGATTCTGCTCATTGTCATCGGCTTGATTAACTTTGTCAATGTGATGCTGACCGGCGTAGTGGCAAGAAAAAATGAATTTGCCATGATGGAAAGTATCGGCACAACGAAAAAGCAGATCAGAAAGATACTGACCTTGGAAGGCGGCATTTATGCCCTCATCTCTACGCTGCTGATTATGACCTTCGGCAATGCGTTTCTGCTGCTGGTGGCGGACGCCGTTCCCCACATAGCAAACTATGCGGTGTTTGAGTACCCTGTTGCACTTGTCATCGGTTTGATTGCGGCAATCTTTGTGATCTGCCTGAGCGTTCCCGCCATTGTTTACAAGGCGACTTCTGATGAAACGGTCATTGAACGGCTGCACAATTTTGATAACTAAGTGAGTTTGCGGAACAGACGCAGCGCTGCTGCGTCTGCTCCTGCAATTCTATCTATGAGGAAAGGCGGTGAGTTTTGCAGCTATGGCAAATATTTTTCTCCTTGAAGATGACAAAATTTTGAGCAAGGGCATTTCTATCGCCTTAAAAAAGGACGAGCATACGGTTACAGCAGTCTATGGCTATCTGGAAGCCTTGCAGCAATACCAAAAACAAAAATATGATTTGTTCCTGCTCGATATTAACCTGCCCGACGGCAGCGGTCTTGCGCTTTGCGAAAAAATCCGTGAAACTTCCGAAACGCCTGTGCTGTTCCTGACCGCCAATGACACCGAGGAAGATATGCTTTCCGGCTTTTCGGCGGGCTGTGACGACTATATTTCCAAACCCTTTCCCATTAAGGTTTTGCGGAAAAAGGTACTGGCAGTCTTAAAACGGACGGGTGGCGGAGCTGCCCGTATTCGATATCGGGATTTAGAAGTGGATAAAGAAAAATGCCTTGTTTTGATGAAGGGCCAGGAAATACACCTGACATCAACGGAATACAAACTGCTCCTTTATCTAATGGAAAACAGGGGCAGGGTTGTTACAAAGGCCATGCTTTTAGACCAGCTTTGGGATATAGACGGGAACTTTGTGGACGACAATACGGTGCGTGTGAATATTAAGCGGCTGCGGCAGAAACTGAATGATGAAAAGCAGGAATACATTGTGACGGTTTTTGGTATGGGCTATACCCTTGGAGAATGACGATGAAGCATTTTGGAATTTACAGAAAACTGATTTTGATTGCAGGTACTGCCACGGCGGCGGTATCTGTTGGCGCGTTCTTTTTTATGGAGGACAGCTTTTCCCGTATGCTTTTTGTCGTTTCTGGCTTTGTGCTTTTATGCGGTCTGCTTTTTCTGCTGGACTTTCTGCACAACCGCTATAACGATAATCTGTTGGAGGAGATCACACTGCTCATTGAGGCTTTGGTGGAGCAGCAGGAACGGACGGTCTTTTCAGAAGCCGAGGACACCCTGACCGCACGGTTGCAGCACCAGCTTCTAAAACTCCGCAATATTTTAAGAGCGCAGAATCAAATGCTGGCGCAGGAAAAAGAGCATATCAAGACCTTGATTTCCGATATATCCCACCAAATCAAAACGCCGGTAGCGGCGGCAAATACCTTTGCGCAGCTGCTCGGTGATAAAGCGTTATCCGATGAGGAGCGAAACGAATATGTTGCCACCCTGCAAACATCCCTTGAAAAGCTGACCTTTTTGACAAACAGCCTGATTAAAATGTCCCGTCTGGAAAGCGGCATTATCAGTCTGAAACCTGAAAGAAACAGCCTGAATGATATTGTTCTGCAAGCAGTAAAAACTGTCTACGCAAAAGCAAAAGAGAAAAACATAACGATCACCTTTGACTGTGAACAGATCTTTGAGGCGGTGCTTGATTTTAACTGGACGGCGGAGGCCATTACCAATGTGCTTGACAATGCTGTGAAATACACGCCTAACGGCGGCGTTGTGGGTTTAAAAATCACCGAATACCCATCCTATCTGCGGCTGGATATATCTGATAATGGGATTGGTATTCCCGAAGAAGAACAGGCAAAGATCTTCGGCAGGTTTTACCGTGGAAAGCAGTCGGCAGGGGTTGACGGTGTAGGAATCGGCTTATATCTTACCCGTGATATTGTGAATAAGCAGAACGGGTACATCAAGGTGGCATCCGATGAAAACGGCAGCACCTTTTCCCTGTTCCTGAAGAAATAATATGAAGAGAACCATGCAATATAAAGAAGGTGGTCATATGGGACATTATCTGTTTTTGACATAGAAGAATTCGGCAAACAGATTGGAGAAAAACTATTTATGCTTCTTGACGAGGAACAAAAGAATGCTCTGGCACAATATGTTTTGGGGAAAGCGGTCGCAAATATCCAACAAACCTCTTACAAATTTTGAAAGTTTCTCCGTATAAATTTTCTTTGGGTGCAGACAATAACCTTGCTATGAAAAAGCAACGGCGGCGGCCGGCCTTAGAAAACGACAGACGGAGGATAAGCGATGAAAGCAACAGGAATTGTCAGAAGAATCGACGACTTAGGTCGTGTGGTCATACCGAAAGAAATCCGGCGCACCATGCGGATCCGCGAAGGGGACCCGCTCGAAATTTTCACCGATAACGACGGCGAGGTCGTCTTTAAGAAATATTCCCCAGTGGGCGAAATGTCTCCCTTTGCGGCCCAGTACGCGGACGTGATGTCCCGGGCCTGCGGGCTGACGGTGCTCATCTGCGATCGGGATCACGTGGTGGCCGCGGCGGGCGGCGCCAAGAAGGATTTCCTGGAGCGGCGGATTTCCGGCCAGCTCGAGGAGGTCATGGACCAGCGGCAGACCCACGTGGCCAAGGCGGGTGACGCGAGACGGCTGCAGCCGGTGGAATCGGTGGATCGGTACGCGGCGGTGGTGGCCCCCATCGTGGCGGCGGGCGACGTGACCGGCGCGGTATGCATGATGCTGCCCGAGAGCGGCGCCATCCCGGGCGAGAGCGACGTGAAGCTCTGCCAGGTGGCGGCGGCGTTCCTCGGCAAGCAGATGGAGGAATAAACGCAAAAGCCGGGAGATGCTTGGTCTCCCGGCTTTTGTTTTAACTCCCGCAGACATAAAAGGCCGCCGCGGCAGAGGGCGCCCCTCTTCCGCGGCGGTCTCTTGGCATTACCGGCCCAGAATCCCCTCGTCCAGGAATTCGTCGGGATTGTCCCGGATGTATTCCACGCACTTTTCCAGGGGCTGCTCGACCTCGGCCTGCTCCAGGAAATCGGCGTGGAGTTCCGCCCGCTCCTCCTCGGAGGAGGCGGTGAGGACGCTCCGCACCGCGGCGGCGCAGCCCGGCGCGCCCACGGCGTCAAAACCGTCGGCCGCCAGCTCCAGGAACACAGCGGAGGGGCCCTCGAGCACCTCCTCAAAGCTGCCCGCGTCCAGCTCCTTGCAGATGAGCCACACGCAGTACACCGCGTTGCGGCCGTGGGACAGCTGAGACACCGTTTTATAGGCATCAGGACGGCGCTTGTCCACCTTGGCCATGATGTTGGCCACCACAGCCTCCACCAGCTCCTCGTCCGGCACCTCGGCCAGCTTATCCGCGTCCATCAAGCCGTACCGGCGCTGAAGCATTTCGGCCCGGCTGTCCTTGCCCTTATAATGGCTGCCCCAGATGTACAGCACCACCACGCCGACCACCATCACGCCGAGCATGATGTAATTGCCCACCCCCAGCTGGGAAAAGAATCCGTCCAAAAGCATTGCCGTCATATCTTGTCCTTCCTCTCCGCAGGCGCTCCCGGCGCCGCTATTCCATCAACAGGCGGTAGATATCGCCCTTTTTCAGCCCGGTCTCGGCCGCCGCGCGCTTGGCGGCCTCGGAGGGAGACAGCCCCTCCCGCACGTACGCTCCGGCCAGGGCCGCCCCGTCCTCCGGAGAGGCGGGCGGGGCCTGTGGCGGGGCAGCGCCCTCGACCACCACCACGAATTCCCCCCGGGGCGCTTCCTCCCGGTACCGGGCGGCGGCCTCGGCCAAGGTGGTGCGCACCACTTCCTCGTGGATCTTGGTCAGCTCCCGCACCAGAGCGATACGCCGATCGCCCAGGGCCTCCAGGAGATCCGCCAGGGTATAGGGCAGCTTGTGGGGCGCCTCGTAGAACACCATGGTGCGGGGCTCGGCTTTCAGCGACGCCAGATGCTCCCGCCGGCTGCGCTTGTTCATACTGAGAAACCCCTCGAAGGTGAAACGGCCGGTGGGCAGGCCGGCGATGGCCAGGGCGGTGACCACCGCGCTGGGACCGGGCACCACCCCCACCGGAATGCCCTTTTCATGGCAGAGGGCCACCAGATCCTCCCCGGGATCGGAGATAGCAGGCATCCCCGCGTCGCTGACCAGCACCCCGTTCTCCCCCGCGAGCAGACGGGCGCACAGCGCCTCTCCCCTCGTCCGCTTATTGTGCTCATAATAGCTGACCAGGGGCTTTTTGACGCCGAAATGGTTCAGCAGGCGGAGGGTGACGCGGGTATCCTCCGCGGCGATAAAATCGCAGGCCTCCAGGGCCTCCACCGCCCGGGGAGACATATCCGACAGGTTGCCGATGGGCGTGCCCACCAAAGTCAAACGGCCGCTCATAGCCGATTTCACCTCAACAGTCCGTATAGTATTTACGGCGTATCCCCGCCGTATATCTCCCGCATCTGCGCCGGATGGTCCTGGAGCCAGGGCGGTTCCCATCGCAAGCCGGGTTTGCCGCCCTTTTTGGCCTCCAGGAGCAGCAGCCAGGGGGCGGACGCGGCGGCGCCCTGCACGGTGCGCAGCCGCTTGGGCTCCAGCCCGCGGCGGCGCAGGGCGGCCACGACATCCGCCAGCCGCTCCGGCCGGTGGCAGAGGCAGAACCGGCCGCCGAAGCGCAGCAGCCGGGACGCGGCGGCAACCACCTCGTCCAGGGTGCCCGGCTGCTCGTGCCGGGCCAGGCGGGCGGCGGACGACGCGCTTTCCCGCCCGGATCCGGGCGGGAAATAGGGCGGGTTGCACACCACCAGGTGAAACCCTTCCCGGGGCAGGAGACCATCCAAATCCGTCCAGGAGGCGCAGAGGACGGCGGCCCGGCCGTCCAGGCCGCTGCGCGCCACCGATCGGCGGGCGAGCGCGGCGGCGGCGGGCTGAATTTCCACGCCGGTCACATGGGCGGCGGCGGAATCCCGCAGGAGGAGAACCGGCAGAATGCCGCAGCCGGTGCCGAGATCCACCACCCGCTCGCCGGACCGCGGCGAGGCGAAGCGGGCCAGGAACAGGGCGTCGGCGCCGAAGCCGCAGAAGTCGTCCACCGCCACGGCCATGCCGCCGTCCAGAGGCTCATACCGGATGGCCACGGCCGTCCCCCCCTTCCAATAGAATACCAGACGGGTAGCCCCGCCTAAAACGACAATTGCCGGGCGTCCCCGCTGGGGCCGCCCGGCAACGCGTTACGAAATCACTTATTCGCCCTGAGGAGCGCCAACGGGGCAAACATCCGCGCAGCTGCCGCACTCGGTGCAAAGCTCGGGGTTGATTTCATATTTGCCATCCCCTTCGGAGATAGCGGACACGGGGCATTCCGCCTCGCACGCACCGCAAGAAATGCAGTCGTCGGAAATCTTATATGCCATTGAAAAGCACCTCCTATATTATGTTCTTTTTTATAATACCATACCGCGGCGAAATTGCAACCGGTTTTGTGTTAAAATTTCTGCCAGGCGGGCATTATTCTTCCAGGTTCGACAAATTGGCCCGCTCCTCCTTGCCCACCTTGAGCTTGCCGTCCCGGATGACCTTGACATCCTTGCGATCCATCACCACGGGCGGGGAATCGGGGGATTTGTCCAGCCGCACCTTGACCACGCCGGTGAGAATATTGGCGTCGCAGACCACGCCCTTGCCCTCCTTGGTGGTAACCAAAGCACCCACCTTGGGGGTCATGCGCAGCAGGGACTCATACGCGTCCTGCTCATATTTCAGGCAGCACATCAGGCGGCCGCAGGAGCCGGAAATCTTGGTGGGGTTCAGGGACAGGCCCTGCTCCTTGGCCATCTTGATGGACACGGGCTGAAAATCGCTGAGAAACTGGGAGCAGCAGAAGGGACGGCCGCAGATGCCAAGGCCCCCCAGCATCTTGGCCTCGTCCCGCACGCCAATTTGCCGCAGCTCGATGCGGGTGCGGAAAACGGAGGCGAGATCCTTGACCAAATCCCGGAAATCGACCCGGCCGTCGGCGGTAAAGTAAAACAGGATCTTGGAATTGTCAAAGGTGTATTCCACGTCCACCAGCTTCATATCCAGCTTATGGGCCGCGATTTTCTCCTGGCAGACCCGCATGGCCCGCTGTTCCTTTTCCGCGTTCTCCTTGGCCCGCCGCTTATCCTCCGGCGTGGCGGGGCGCAGCACCGGCTTCAGGGGCTTGACGATGGTGGAATCGGCCACCTCCTTATTGGGGATGACCACCTCGCCGCATTCGATGCCGCGGGCGGTTTCCACCACCACCAGACTGCCCTTTTCCAGCTGGTTTTGGCCGGGATCGAAATAATAGACCTTGCCGGTATTCTTAAAACGGACGCCGATAATCACAGCCATTCGCTTGTCTCCTATCGTTTATAGAAAAGTTCACCGCCCGGCCGCGGCCCGCAGGCGGGCGCAGAACAGGGTGACAAACAGGGTGGCGTTCATGTTGCGCAGGCGGGCCTGCTCCAGCCCCTCCACCGTTTCCAGCAGGGCCATGAGCTGCGCCCGGGTGAGGGCGCGGGCCAGCTTGTCCGCCGTTTCAGGCGAGGTGGACAGACGGGAAGCGGCCCCGCAGCGGGCGGCCAGCGCGTCGCGGAAGATCCACCGCAGCGCCCCGAGCACCCCATCCAGAGCCTCCTTGTCCTTATCCAGGCCAGCGGTCAGGCGGAGCAGCTCGATTTCGTCCGGGGCGGCGACGGCGGCCGCCAGGGCGGGGGCCAACTCCAGCACCCGACGGAACGTGCCCTCCTCCATCCCGTGGAGAACCTGGCCAATCACGCCGCCGAACACGATGAGGGCCCGCTTCAGCTCCTCCTCGCCGGCATCGGGCAGCCGCTGCCGCAGCAGGGGCAGGGCTTCCTCCTCCGGCACGCCGCCCAGGGGGATGCACACCGACCGGGACTGAACGGTGGGCAGCAGCTGGGCGCGGTTGTCGCAGGTCAGGAGAAACACCACGTGGGACGGGGGTTCCTCCAAAATTTTCAGCAGGGCGTTCTGCGCCTGCTCGGTCATATTGTGGGCCCCGATGAGCAGAATGGCGCGGCGGGGCGCCTCATTGGGCAGGACATAGGCGTCCTCCCGCACGGCCCGCACGGCGTCGATATGAAAGGACCGGGCCGACCCGTCCCCGCCCACCTCGATGATATCCGGGTGGCCGCCGGCCGCGGCCTTGACGCAGCCGGGGCAGACGCCGCAAGGCTTGTCCCCCGCCCCCTGGCAGACGGCCGCTTTGGCCAGCAGGCGGGCCAGGGTGCGCCGGCCGCTCCCCTGCGGGCCCTCCAGCACGAGGGCGTGGGGAAACCGCCCGGCGTCGATATCGGCGGCCAGCTGCCGCTTGGCCGCCTCGTTGCCCGCAAAGCCTTCAAATCGCATCCTTACAGCTTCTCGTACCGCTCAATGTCGGTGACGAAGACAGTGGCGCCGCCCACCGTGACCTCCACGGGGAAGGAGGCGTAGGTGGAGGTGCCGTAGGTGGAGCTGGGCACCATCTGGGTGCGCTTTTTGGAGTGCTTCTCGATGATGGAGATGATCTCATCCACCCGGCTGTCATCGGTCCCTACCAGGAAGGTGGTGTTGCCGGCCATCAGGAAGCCGCCGGTGGTGGCCAGCTTGGTCAC
>CEAA01034519.1_pt1 | contig 25242 bp, 21 predicted proteins | sample 557551 | NCBI WGS metagenome assembly CEAA01 (sample SAMEA3182115, study PRJEB8094) | gut metagenome | biome: human; feature: gut; material: Stool; isolation source: human stools | place: Canada | collected 2013-06-11
GCTCCACAGCGACCAGGGCTTTCAATATACCTCGCAAGCATATTTTAAGCTAACTCAATCTTACGGGATAACACCGTCAATGTCAAGAAAAGGGAATCCATATGACAATGCAATGGCAGAAAATTTCTTCTCCATTCTGAAAACAGAGTGTATTTACAGGCACAAGCCGAAAACTTTCAGAGAAGCCAACGATCTGCTCGACAGATACATTCACTTCTACAACCATGAGCGTATCCAGAATAAAACCGGAGTGGCACCGCTGACGCTGCGCCACTCCGCTTAAAACTTAATATTTCCTGCATAGGGGGCTTTTTGTTCTGTCTGTACAATCTGGGGCGCCACAGCGAGGCTCCACGGGGCTGGGGACAAACAAATTAGATCCGGGCCACGCCGGTTTTCCGGGCGGCCTCGGCCACCGCCTTGGCCACGGCGGCCGCCACGCTGCGATCCAGCGCGCTGGGGATGATGTACTCGGCGGTCAGCTTATCGTCGGTGACGAACGCGGCGATGGCTTTCGCCGCCGCGATCTTCATCTCGTCGTTGATGTCGCTGGCCCGCACGTCCAGAGCGCCCCGGAAGATGCCCGGGAAGGCTAGAACGTTGTTGATCTGGTTGGGGAAGTCGCTGCGGCCGGTACCGACAACCGCGGCGCCGGCTTCCAGCGCCAGGGCGGGCATGATTTCCGGCACCGGGTTGGCCATGGGGAAGAGGATGGGGTTGGGGGCCATGCTCTTCACCATTTCCGGAGTCACGCAGCCGGGGGCGGACACGCCGATGAACACATCGGCGCCCTTGAGCACCTCGGCCAGAGTACCCTTACGGCATTCCTGGTTGGTGATTTCGGCCATTTCCGTCTTCTCGGCGTTGAGGCCCTCCCGGCCCTTATAAATCGCGCCCTGCCGGTCGCAGAGAACCACGTCCTTGAGGCCCATGGCGATGAGCAGGCGGATGATGGCGATGCCCGCCGCGCCCGCGCCGCTGGTCACCACGCGGATTTCTTCGATCTTCTTACCGGTAAGCTTGAGGGCGTTGAGCATGGCGGCCAGGGTCACCACTGCGGTGCCGTGCTGATCGTCATGGAAAATCGGGATATCGCAGCATTCCTTGAGCCGCCGCTCGATTTCAAAGCAGCGGGGGGCGGAGATGTCCTCCAGGTTGACGCCGCCGAAGCTGCCCGCCAGCAGGCGCACGGTGTTCACAATATCGTCCACACTCTTGGACCGCACGCACAGCGGAATCGCGTCCACGTCGCCAAAGGCCTTGAACAGGGCGCATTTGCCCTCCATAACGGGCATGCCGGCCTCCGGACCGATATCGCCCAGGCCCAGTACCGCGGTGCCGTCGGTGACCACGGCCACCAGGTTGGAGCGGCGGGTCAGGTCATAGCTCAGATTCACGTCCTTTTGAATGGCGAGGCAGGGCTCGGCGACGCCGGGGGTATAGGCCAGGGACAGGTCGTCCCGGGTGTTCAGGGGGGCGCGGCAGACCACCTCGATTTTGCCTTTCCATTCCTTGTGCAGTTTCAGCGATTCGGCAGCGTAATCCATAATGTCATCCTATCCTTTCCATACTATCTCGTTAAATATTGAGCTGGGAGATAACTTCCTTGAGCGCGTCGGCGCTCTTATGCAGCATGGCCTTTTCCCCGTCGGTCAGCGGCGGGATGATGGCCCTCTTGAGGCCCGCCGCCCCCACCACGAAGGGCAGGCTGAGGCAGACGTCGTTGATACCGTACTGGTTGTGAATCATGGCGGACACCGTCATCACCGAGTCGGTGTCCCGGATGATGCACTCGCAGATACGGCGCACCGCCATGGCGATGGCGTAGTAGGTCGCGCCCTTCAACGCGATGACCTTGGCCCCCGCCGTGCGCACGTCGTCCTCGATTTCCCGCAGCTCTTCCTTGCCGCAGTGGTTGTGCTTGTCGCAGATTACCGAGCAGTAGGTGTCCATTTCCATGCCCGCGATGGTCGCCAGGGACCAGGGGATCATGGAGGTGTCGCCATGCTCGCCGAACACATAGGCGTGCACGTTCTTTGAGTTAAGCCCCACATGGGCGGCCAGTCGGGAACGCAGCCGGGCGGAATCCAGCATGGTGCCCGAGCCAACGACCTGGCTTTCGGACAGATGGGTCGTTTTCAGAATGGCGTAGGTGATGATGTCCACCGGGTTGCTGACCACCACATACACCGCGTCAGGAGCGAAACGAGTAATCTGCGGCATCACCGATTTGACGATGTCCACATTGGCCTGGGCCAGGTCGATCCGGGTTTGTCCCGGCTTGCGGGCCATGCCCACGGTGACGATGACGATATCGGAATTTACCGCATCCTCATAGCCGCCGGCGTGGATGTTCACCGGCGCGCTGAACGGGGTGCCCTGCAGGATGTCCGCCGCCTCGCCCTGGGCCTTTTTCTCGTTGATATCGATGAGAACGATTTCGGACGCCATGCCGTCCATGGTCAGGGTATACGCGATGGAGGCGCCCACATTACCGGCGCCCAAAACGGTGATCTTCTTCCCTTTTCGCATACGGTTGTCTCCCTTAACTCTATCGGCTTACCCGGATTGGGCTGGCTGCACAAGCCCCGCGGTACACCCTCTCCGGACCCTCCGGTAACCCGGCGGGTCGCTGTCGGAATTTGTCTGCCCCATGACAAAGCGCCAAACTCCCCCATGATGCATTGTTAAAACTATAACATATTCTCTAGGCCTTGTAAATAGGCAATTGTTAGGCAAAACCGCCGACAAACGCGAAATTTTCTACGAGATTATGCAGCGCTTTATATAAATTCACCCAAAAAGACAAAAAAATAGCCGCAACGGACAAACCGATGGCGGCTGAGAGACTACTCCAGGAGTTTTCTCGAAAGTTGGCCGTGGGAGCCCGCCGCTTGGAGGCGGCGTAAGAGAGACATAACGAAAAGGGATCGGCCAAAAGACCGATCCCTTTTCGTTATGTCGCCAGGGCGACGCCCTGTTCCTGCGATTGTGCGGTATACAGATTATAATATAGCCCGCGCCGGGCGATAAGTTCGTCGTGGCTGCCGCATTCCTGAATGTGCTTGTCGGCAATGTACATGATTTTATCACAAGTCTTGATGGTGGACAACCGGTGGGCGATGATAAAGGAGGTCCGCCCCTTGAGCAGCGCCGCGATCCCCTCCTGGAGCAGCCGCTCCGTTTTGGTATCGATGGAGGAGGTGGCCTCGTCCAGAATCAGGATTTTCGGGTCGGACAGAAGCGTACGGGCGAAAGAGATCAGCTGCCGCTGCCCTTGGGAGAGGCGGCTGCCCCGTTCGTTAACCTCGGTGTAGTAGCCTCGATCCATTTCCATGATGAAATCGTGCGCCCGCACCGCCCGGGCCGCGGCCTGCACTTCCTCGTCGGTGGCGTCCAGCCGGCCATAGCGGATGTTGTCCATGATAGTGCCGCTGAAAATAAAGCTGTCCTGAAGCATGATGCCCATCTGGCTGCGCAGGGAGTGGAGGGTGACGCCGGCGATGTCATATTTGCCGTCCAGCACCACCTGACCGCCGGTGAGGTTATAGAACCGGCTGATAAGATTGACCACCGTGGTCTTGCCGGCCCCCGTCGGCCCCACCAGGGCCACGCTCTCACCCTCCCGCACGGAGAAGGAGAGGTTCTCCAGAATATTGACGCCCGGCTCGTAGGCGAAGGTCACGTCACGGAACTCCACCTCGCCCCGGATGGCGGGCAAAGGCTGCGCGCCGGGCAGATCGTCCACCACCACCGGTTCGTCCATGGTTTCAAAAATGCGTTCCAGGTACGCGATGTTATTGATGAACATGTTGTAGATGTTGGCCAGGTTGGTGATGGGCTGCCAGAAGCGGCTGACATACTGCCCCATGGCCAGCAGCACGCCGAAGGATACCATGGCGCCGCCAATCCAGTACACGCCAGCGATGTACATCACGGTGAAGACGATCTGGCTGATGATTTCGGAAGAGAGCCACACGGCGTTGCCCACATAGACAGCCTTCAGCCAAGCGGCGCGGCAGGCGGCGGCCAGCCGCTTCATGATGGAGATGTTCTCCTCCTCCCGGGCGAACAGCTGGCTGACGCGCACGCCGTCGATGCTCTCCGCGAGGTAGGCGTTATAGTTGGAATTTTTGTTGGACTGGGCCTGCCAGTATTTCCGCTGGCGGGGCTTGATGTACCAGATGACCGCCGCGAAAAGCGGGAGACCGGCCACCACAATCGTAGCCAGCAGCGCGTTGGTGGAGTACATGAACACGATGATAAACGCCACGTTGACGATTTCCAGGATGCTGTTGATGATGCCGTTGGACAGCATGTCGGACACCGAGTTGACGTAGTTGATGACCCGCACCAGGATTTTCCCCGCCGGCCGGCTGTCGTAGTAGCTGAAGGGCAGGCGCTGCAGATGAGCGAAGAGATCCTCCCGAATATCGTAGACAATCTCCTGGCTGACATGAGCCATAATGCGGGCCCGGATGGTGGTGAAGACGATGCCGATAATCACGATGAGGGTGTAGAACAGGGCCAGGCGGCCCAGCAGGCCGAAATCGTTATGCGGCACGGCATCGTCCAGGGCCCACTGCATAATCTTCGGGCCGAACAGCGCCACCACGCTGGCGATGCAGGACAGCACCAGAGCGAGCACCATTTTAAAGGCATGCTTCTTAACGTACTTCATGGCACGCTTGAGGTGGGCGAAGCTGAACGGGGATTCCAGGTTTTCGTCCACGTCGAATTTGTTCCGAGCCATCAGCACACACCCCCTTGAGCGGTCACGGGGACGGATTCCTCATGAATATCGTTCTGCAGGGCATAGGTTTCCCAATAGTAACCGCGGTTTTTCAGCAGTTCCTCATGGGTGCCCCGCTCGGTTATCTGTCCGTTTTCCAGCACCAGGATGAGATCCGCGTCCTTGACGGAGGAAATCCGCTGGGCGATGAGAATTTTGGTGCAGGGATAGGGCAGCTCGCGCAACTGCCGCTGTATGTATTTTTCGGTTTCCATATCCACGGCGGAGGTGGTATCGTCCAGCACCAGGATGGCGGGCTCCACCGCCATGGCGCGGGCCAGGGCGATACGCTGCTTCTGGCCGCCGGAAAGGCCCACGCCTCTTTCCCCCACAATGGTGTCATAGCCCTCTGGCATTTTGACGACGAATTCGTCCGCCGCCGCCCGCCGGGCGAAATCCCGGGCCTCCACCTCGGACAAAGACTGGTTGCCGAAGGCGATGTTGCCCTCCACCGTGTCGGAGAAGAGGAACACGTCCTGGGTGGCGGTGCCGATGCCGCGGCGCAGCTCCTGCAGCTTCCACATATGGACGTTGCAGCCGTCCACCAGGATCTCGCCGCTGTCGGCGTCATAGAAGCGGGCCAGCAGGTTGATGAGGGTGGTTTTGCCCGAGCCGGTGGGGCCCATGATGGCCACCGTCTGGCCAGGCTCCACCTCAAAGCTGACATCCTTGAGCACCTGGACGCCGCCGAAGGAAAAACTCACATCCCGGAAGGCGATTCTCCCTTCCATGTGCGGATGGCTCTCGGCGTCGGGCCGGTCGACAATAAGGGGCCGGCCGTAATACACCTCGATGATTTTGGTCGCGGAGGCGCCGAACCGCTGCAAATCGTTTATCAGGGTACCCAGGTTGCGCATGGGATTGGCCAGCGCCCAGGACAGGGAGGTGAAGATGGTCAGGTCACCAGGGGAAAAGGCGCCGGGACCGGGGTGCAGCTGGCCCATGATGATGAGCGCGCCGCCGAAGAAGATGGTGATAAGGGTCATGGCGTTGGCCAGCACCTCGATCATGGGGAAAAAGGTAAGCCACAACTTATTGATGTCCAGGTTCGCGTCCCGGTACTCCTGGTTCCGCTCATGGAAACGCTCCCGCTCGTAATCCTCCCGGGCGAAAGCTTTGACCACCCGGTTACCGGCGATATTTTCCTGGGCGGCGGTGTTCAGATCGGACAGGCGATCCCGCATGCCGACGAAGAGGGGATGCACTTTTTTGGAATACAGCTTGGTGATGAGCATCAGCAGAGGGGTAACCGCCAGCAGGGCCAGGGTCAACTGCCAGCTGACGCAGAAAAACATGGTCAGGGTGGCGATGAACATCACCACGCTGTCCACCACCTGATAGGTGAGAAACGCGGTAAAATGGCGGCACCAATCCAGATCGGCGGACAGGCGGGTCATCAGGTCGCCGGTGCGGTTGCGATCGAAGAACCGCATCTCCTGATGCTGCAGGACGGTGAAGAGATGCACCCGCAGATTGAACATCAGATGCTGAGCCGAGCGCTCCAGCAGAATAACCATCACATACCGCATGCCCTGCCGCAGCACCTGCACCGCCAACATGGAGAACAGCAGCGGCAGCAGGGGATCCGGGTTCTGGGGGATAATGACATCGTCGATGAGCTTGGCGGACAGAAAGGGGTTGATCACCAGCATGACGCTGGTGCCGGCGGATAGAATGAGCGCGACAATCAGAGCGACGCGGTACTTGCGTTCAATGTTACGCCACAGCCATCGGATTTGAAACATATCATCACCCTGCCTTTCAAATTCCCCGGCGGCTTCGCGGGGAACTTGTTAACAAACTATTTACACGCCCTATTATACCGGCCTGTTCAAAAAAAGATACCCTTATTCAGCCGAAATCTCTTAGCAATTTCGCACGAGTTTTCGTCAATATCACGGGGAGGAAGCGACGCGCCCTCATATAAAAAGGAAATATAATATCGACCGAGGCGCAGCAAAAACCGGCAGGCAAACAAGAGCCTGCCGGGGCGGGTTCGCGTCCCCTCACTTTATTCACCAGCCGCTCAGGCCGGCCTTCTGCATGGCGCCCAGAATTTTGTCGTTCAGAGGGCCGTACGCGGCGGACAGATCGGCCAGCAACTCTTTGGTTCTCTGCCGGTTGGTGCAGCCGTCCACCGGGCAGCGGGATTTGACCACCGGCAGCGCGGCCCGCTCGGCGCAGCGGGCAATATCCGCTTCCTGCGCGAATATCAGCGGGCGGATAAGGGTGAGATCCCGCCTGTCCAGATAGCTTTTCGGCGAAAAGCAGGCCAGGGTGCCTCCCGCCAACAGATTCATGAGAAAGGTCTCCGCCGCGTCGTTTTTGTGGTGCCCCAAGGCGACAAAACGGCAGCCTGCCTCCTTGGCGGCCGCGTGCAGGGCGCCGCGGCGCATCCGGGCGCACAGGCTGCAGGGATTGGCCTCCCGCCGCTCCTCGAACACCACCTCCCACAGCCGGGTGCGACGGACTATATAAGGGACGCGCAGCTCCTCGCACAGGGAGACCACGGGGGAATAGTCGGTCTGCCGCCCCTCAAAGACCGGATCCAGCGTGATGGCGGTGAGGGAGAAGGGGGTGGGGAAGAATTCCCGCAGACGAGCCAGGGCCACGAGCAGCACCAAGCTGTCCTTACCGCCCGATACCCCCACGGCCACCGACGCGCCGGCGGGCAGCATATCGTACCGCTCCACGGCGGCCCGTGTCAGGGACAGGATGGATGAAAACGGATCAGCCATAGCGAAATTCCTCCAAGCGCGCCCAACCGGGCGTTTTCCCCCATCATACCGGTTTTGCACCGCCGGCGCAAGGGGAAAAGCCGGGGAATCCTCGAAAATCGCATCTGAAAGTACGGGAAACCTTGTATTTGTCTGAAGGATCGGGTATACTGAAAGAAAGTCCGGGAAAGGGCGTGCCAGGCGCCCGCCATGCCGGAACAGCCGGCGTCAAAACGGACGTTTGTCGGCCCCTCTTGACACGCCGGGCGATATGATGTAACATAGTATCCAAAACCAGATAAAACGGGAGGCTGCTGTATGAGCTACAGAATTACCACCGATTCCACCTGCGATATGCCCCGGGAATTTTATACGGAGCATTCTATCCCCTGCGTAGGTCTCGGCTTTCAGATAAACGGTAAGGAGTACCGGGAGGGCAGCGAGGACTGCATGCCCATTCATGATTTCTACGAAGCGCTGCGCGGCGGCGCCCAGTCCACCACCATGCAGGTCAATACCTACGATTTTATCGATTTTGTGGAGCCTTATCTGCAGGCGGGGGAGGACGTGCTGCATCTCTGCTTCTCCAGCGGGCTGAGCGGCACTTATGAATCGGTGGAGCGTGGCGCGGCGGAGCTGCGGGAAAAATACCCGGATCGCACCATTTTGGTGGTCGATTCCCTGGCCGCGTCCATGGGCGAGGGCTTGCTGCTCTATTACGCCCAGATGCATAAGGAAGCGGGCATGACCATCCAGGAAAACGCGAAGTGGCTGGAGGACAACAAACTGCATCTGTGCCATTGGTTCACGGTGGACGATCTGATGCACCTGCATCGGGGCGGCCGGGTTTCCAAGGCTTCCGCTATTTTCGGCTCCCTGCTGGGGATCAAGCCGGTGCTTCATGTGGACGACGAGGGGCATCTCATTCTCATGAGCAAGAGCCGCGGCCGTCAGGGCGCCATGGAGGCGCTGGCCGCCAAAATGAAGGAAACGGTGAATGACGACGTGTCCGATCAGATGATCCTGATCAGTCACGGCGACTGCCTGGAGGATGCCGAAAAGCTCAAGGCCATCGTGCAGCAGGTCACCGGCGCGCGGCATTTTATGCTGCACACCATCGGCACCGTGATCGGCAGCCATTCCGGCCCCGGAACACTGGCCCTCTTTTTCCTGGGAAAGCATCGATAAACGGCTACATGACAAAGCAAAGCGGAGGGCTTGTCCCCTCCGCTTTTTCTTATCTATCCGAAAAGCTCTGCCGCTGAAACCGCTGTTCCAGCGCAAACTGCATCACGGCGTTTCGCTGGATGCTGTCTAGCTGGCGGTAAATGTTGAGGAAGGCCAGTTCCTCCTGGGTGAGATCTACCAGAGAGCGAGAGGTCTCCGTGTTATCGCGGGGATAATGGTTGTCGTGAAGCGTCACCGAAGCGGAGACATCCCGGTCGCGGCCCAAAAGAAAGTCCACACTAACATTGAAAATACGGGAAATACGCAGCAGCGTGTCATAATCCGGCTTGGTTTTATCAATTTCATAGTAAGCATATGTGGAACGGTCTATACTCAGGCTCTGAGCCACCTGCTTCTGTGTCAGATTGTTGGACTTGCGCAGCATGCGCAGACGTTCGGAAAAGACAGAACGAGCCCGTTTGTCATTGGACATACTGATGCCCCCTTCCCTCCAAGTATATCATGGCCGTTTTCCAAATGCAGTACATGTGAATTTTAACCACCAATATGTGAAATATATTCACTTATTTCCGGTAGTATTTCCAGAAGAGCCGCAATTATGCGGAAATTTTTTCCTACAATTAGGCTGAAATATGAAGGATTGTTGTGGGATCTGCATCGTAAGAAAGTTGCGGTAAAATCTTAGCCAGCTGTGAACTCATCCGAATTATCCGTTTATATTAGCCATTTTTTACCTTTTTATCCGGTGGGCGGATATTTTTCGTTGAGGAAAAGCTGTGGCAAACAACAACATATAGAAAAAAAGGGACGGGATTGCAAATTTATGCAATCCCGTCCCTTTGCCTATACGACAATACGTTGTAGAATTTTCAAGCGGCCAGACCGTCCTGCCGCGGTGCTTTTTCCTTCTTAAAGACCCAATGCTTTTGAATGGGGAAACTGATTAGGAACAGCAGCATATCGATGGGAATTTTCACCACGGTACTGTTCCATCCGGTCAGGTGGGTGAAAAAGCTGACCCCCTGGGCGGACAGGAACAAAATGACCACCGCCAGTGCGTAATATTTAACCAGCGTAACCGCGCCGTTGGCCTTGCTCTGAAAAACCAGCTTTCGATTGAGCAGGTAGTTCCACAAGGAAGATATCACGCGGGCGGCTGCCGTGGCGATGAGGATGGCGTACGTGATTTTGATATGGGGCACATCGGTCGTCAGCAGCTCCGGCGCGGCCAGGCGCAGCACCCAGCTGAGCATGGTAAACATGATGATATCCACCAAAAAGCTGGACACGGAGGAAAAGAGAAATTTGCCGAAAACCGCATAGATCTTGATAGAATCCAGCACCGGATGAAAATGAGAGGACGCGTTCTCTTCGATATAAACGGTTTCGATCGGCACCTCCCGCAGCGGGATTTTGTCCTCGGCGCAATCGATGAGCATGTTCATCTCATATTCGAACCGCTCCCCCTTGGTGGTCAGGAAGCGCTTAACCAGCGGGGAAGACATGGCCCGCAGACCGGTCTGCGTGTCGGAAATCCGAACGCCGCACAGCAGCCGGAACACATTGCGGGTGATGACGTTGCCATAATGGCTCTTAAAGGGGACATCTTCTTTCGAAAAATCCCGGCTGCCCAGGATCAGGGCCTCGGGGTGGGCCAGCATGGCGTCGCAGCATGCCCGGATATCCGGCACCTTATGCTGGCCGTCTGCATCCACCGTGACAAGGCCCTTGCAGGCGGGATAGGCGTTCAGGAAATGATTAAAGGCGGTTTTCAGCGCCCGGCCTTTGCCGAAATTGATATGGTGGCGCAGCACCTCGCAGCCGAATTCCTCCTCCGCCCGCTGAAAGTACGGCGCATAGTCCTCCGCGCTGCCGTCGTTGACGACCAGAACATGAGGAAAGCCCCCTGCTTTCAAATCCTCAAGCAGCTTCATCAGCTTGTCGTCTGGGTTCAGCGATGGAATAACCACCAAAATGTTGTCGTATATACCCTCCACGCGATCCTCTCCCTGTATCTCGAACGGACGCCGGCACCGCCGGAACCCCGCTGAAAAATTGCATAAATGATGAAACTTTTCTTTATTATAGCAGATATCCCTTTACAAATGTTCGAAAAGAGATAAAATAATTTATTAGGAAACCCTTAAGTTTATCTCAGCAGAAAGGAAGCCGGAAACCATGAAAATCCTTTGCAGCCGCTGCAACCAGCCCTTTGATGGGCCGATTTGTCCCCGCTGCGGACAGGCCGTGGCCACGTCGGGGGCCGGCTATACCAATATGGCCCCGCCGCCCGTCCGCCCCAAAAAGCGGGTCTGGGTGGGGCTGACCATTACGGGGCTGTTCGCTTTGTTAATGGTGGCCTGCAACCAATTGGGGCAGCTGTTTTAGGGCGGCGTCCCGACGCGGAAATTTGCGCCGGGACTCGCTTTTCCCCTTGACGGCGGCCGGTTTGTTTGCTATAATACCGGAGGAATCCACCATGTCCCGTACCGTTTCCCAGCTCGTCGGGCTCATAACCCGAGGGTCACTAGGCAGAATTTTCCACAAACAGAAAGCCGGTTCCGCTTTCTCATAGATGCTACTGTGGCTCAGCTGGTAGAGCAGCTCACTCGTAATGAGCAGGTCGTCCGTTCGAATCGGATCAGTAGCTCCAAAGGAAAAGACAGGCGACGGCCTGTCTTTTCCTTTGGAGCGAGATTCTTCCGCTCGACGCGCGGGAGAATCTCGTATAGGCTTCTCCTTTACATGGCCGTTCCCTTGCGCAGCCTTTTACCGTATCTTTTGTCATAACACAACACGCAAAAACTCCCTGAAGCCAGCCGGCTTTCAGGGAGTTTTTGCGATCAGACAGCCTTTGAGGCCGACGATACGCGGCGCAGGCGCCTGGATAGAGAAGCCCTGCCGCTAAACCTACTGTTTAGCGTCCTTTCCGCTGTTTTCTCAGTGTCAAAAGCATAGCCCCCGCCGCTGTCGCCAGCATGCAGGCGGCAGCCGGCGCTACGGAACCTGTGCCGGGGGAGGACGGAGAAGGATCCTCCGACGTATCCGACTCATCCGGTATGCCCGGCTCTTCCGCTTCTTGATAATCCACCGCACGGCCGTCGGTCAGGAACTGGAAGCCATTCGGGACAATGTCGTGAAATAACCAAAAAGAGGCGCCGCGTTAGGTGCGCCTCTTTTTTGCCACCTAGAACCGCCGGGCGGTCACATAGTGATCGGTGAAATACTTCAGCGTCATGTCCTGCACAATAACCGGTTTTTCCTCGTTGCTGCAGGCGATGAACCGGCCGCCTCCGAGATAAATGCCGGTGTATTGGGCGATCTCCGGGGTGTCGTTGTAGAAGAACACCACATCGCCGGCTTGCAACTCATCCTTGCCGACCGCCGTTCCCGCCTTGGCCAAATCGCCGGTCTTGCGGGGAGCCGTGATGCCGTTCTGTTTCAGGCAGTAATACACGAAGCCGGAATTGTCAAAATCGTCGGGTCCGGCCGCGCCGTACCGATAGGGCTTGCCCTCCAGGGTTTTGGCCAGGGTGGCGATGGCGTCTCCCTTGTCGTCCAAAGGCGTCTCGGGCGGAGTGGTTGGGGGCGTGGTGGGCGGCGTGGTGGGATCGCTGCTTTCCGGCGGCGTGGTGGGCGGTGCCTCGGTGGGTGCCGTGGTGCTCTCGTCGGCTTTACCGGAGGTCGTGGTGCCCGGGGCGGAGGACTGGGGCTTACCGCCGGCCGGCGTGCTGTCGCAGGCGGCCAGCAGCAGGGAGGTCAGGAACAGGGAGACCAGAAGCGCGGGGATACGGATCTTTTTCATACAAAACACCTCTCGCATATATTGAATTGGAGGAACTTTCCTTATCTTCAGTGTACGGCACGGACATGCTGAATGCAATGACAGCGCGGTTACAATCCGCTTACAGTTTCTTTACCTTCTCCGGGAGTTCTGGAAAAAAGTGTAACAAAATGTTCACACCGGATGACAGGTTTGTTTCCGGCCCCGCCACGGTTCCCCGCACCAATCGGGGCTTGCCACCATACTATGGGATGTAAGCGCCCGCGGCGCCGGCCGCCGCGAGCTTTACAGGAAATTGCAGGGCGTGAGGTGATGGGTTTGGAAATTCTTCGGGTGGAGAACATAGAGGAGAAGTATCAAGCGCAAAACGGAGAAGTCACCGCCCTTGAGAACATATCGTTTTCCATGGACAAGGGCGAGTTCATGAGCATCGTGGGGCCCAGCGGCTGCGGCAAATCCACGCTGCTGTCCATTCTGGCCGGGCTACTGAAGCCCACGGCCGGCGCCGTGTATGTCAAGGGGGAAAAGGTCGAGGGCATCTCCGGCCACATCGGCTATATGCTGCAAAAGGACAGCCTGCTGGACTGGCGCACCATTTACAGCAACGTGCTGTTTGGACTGGAAGTCCGGCATATGCTCACCCAGGAGACCGTCGACCGGGCGGTGCAGCTGCTGAAAACCTACGGACTGTACGAATTCAAGGATAAATACCCAGCGCAGCTGTCCGGTGGCATGCGGCAGCGGGCGGCCCTAATTCGCACCCTGGCCATCAACCCGGATATCCTGCTGCTGGACGAGGCGTTTTCCGCCCTGGATTACCAAACGCGCCTGACCGTCACCGAGGACGTGTACCGTATCCTCAAGCAGGAGGCGATCACCACCGTCATGGTCACCCACGACATTCCGGAGAGCATCAGCATGGGCGACCGGATTCTGGTGCTCACCGCCCGGCCGGCGAGGGTGAAGGAAATCCTGGACATCGATTTCGGCATGGATCACCGCACCCCGCTGTCCTGCCGGAACAATCCGAAATTCGGGCAATATTTCGACCACATATGGAAAGAACTGGGGATGCATGCTTAAGAAAACCGACATCCCGCCGCTGTCAAAGGAGCGGCGGCAGTATCTGAAAAAGCAAAAGCAGCGAAAAAGGCATATCCTGTACTGGCAAATCGGTATTCTGGTCGTTTTTATAGCCGCCTGGGAAATCGCGGCGCGGGTGGGGCTCATCGACAGCTTCATTCTCAGCCAGCCCACCCGGATTCTGCGCACCTACTTCAACATGGCCCAGAACGATTTGCTCATGCATATGGGCGTCACGATTTACGAAACCCTGGTGGGCTTCCTGCTCGGCGCGGCGCTGGGCACCCTGCTGGCCATCGTGCTGTGGTGGAGCGCCTTCGTCTCCAAGGTCAGCGAGCCCTACCTGGTGGTGCTCAACAGCCTGCCCAAAATCGCTCTGGGGCCGGTGATCATCATCCTCGTCGGCGCCGGGACAAAAGCCATCATTTTCATGGCGCTGGCCATCTCCCTCATCGTCACGGTCCTGGAAATGCTCAGCGGCTTCCGCTCCACCGATAAGGAGCTTATCAAAATGGCCGCCACCTTCGGCGCGTCTAAACGGCAGATTTTCACCAAGGTGGTGTTCCCCTCCAACATCGTCACCCTTTTTAACTCCCTGAAAATCAACATCGGCCTGTCCCTGGTGGGCGTTATCGCCGGGGAGTTCCTGGTGTCCAAGGCAGGCCTCGGCTACCTCATCGTCTACGGTGGGCAGGTGTTCCAGCTCGACCTGGTGATGGCCAGCGTCATCATCCTGTCGGTGGTGGCCGCCCTGATGTACGAGGGCGTCGTGCTGCTTGAGAAGCTAGTCATGCGGTGGTACGGGCATTGACCCGCCGCCGCTTCTCCAAAAGCTAATTTCGGAAAGGAAGGATTCTATGAAGCCTACATACCGGCGTCTTATCGGCGCGGCGGCCTGCGCCGCCCTCATTGCCCTGCTGCCCGCTGGCTGCGGCGGCAAAACGGCGGGCGACAAGGTGACCGTCTGCGAGGTCACCCACTCCATCTTCTACGCCCCTCAGTACGCGGCCATCGAGCTGGGCTTTTTCGGCGAGGAGGGCATCGACATCGAGCTGTCCAACGGCCAGGGGGCCGATAAGGTCATGGCCGCCGTCCTCTCGGGGAATATCGACATCGGCTTCGCCGGCCCCGAGGCCTCCATCTATGTGTACAACGAGGGCAAGGAGGACTATACCCAGGTCTTCGCCCAAATGACCCAGCGGGACGGCTCCTTCCTGGTGGGCCGGAAAAAGGACGCCTCCTTCTCCTGGGATAAGATCCGGGGCAAGACCATTCTGCCCGGCCGCAAGGGCGGCGTGCCCTATATGGCGCTCGAATACGTCATCCGCAAAAACGGCGTGGATCCGTATAAGGACGTCACCCTGGACAACAGCATCCAGTTCGCCCTGATGGCGGGCGCCTTCACCAGCGGCACCGGGGATTACGTCACCCTGTTCGAGCCCACCGCCTCCATGCTGGAGGCCGAAGGCAAGGGCTATATCGTGGCCTCCATCGGCAAGGAGAGCGGCGAAATTCCCTACACCGCCTATTTCGCCAAGAAAAGCTATATCGAGAAAAACGCGGATCTCATCGAACGCTTCACCCGCGCCGTCTATAAGGGGCAGCAGTGGGTGGCCTCTCACACCGCCCGGGAGGTGGCGGAAATCGTGGCCCCCTCCTTCCCCGATACCAGCGTCGAGCTGCTCACCACCGTGGTGCAGCGGTATAAGGACATCGACGCCTGGAGCCCCGATCCCGTCCTGAAGGAATCCTCTTTCCGACTGCTGCAGGAAGTCATGACCCAGGCGGGTGAGCTCAAGCAGGCAGCGCCATATGGCAAAGTGGTCAACACCGCCTTCGCAGAAAAGGTCAAGGCCCAGTAGGGAGGCGGCGGAACACTTTTCATATAGAGGGGACAAACGCTTACAAGGGGCCGGATTCCGGCCCCCGATGCCCCACACCCCAAAAGCCCCCGGCCGTATGGCCGGGGGCTTTTGGGGGTAACCAGGCTTGTCGATTCGTCAGCGGCCTTTTCTCTTCGCAAACAGCCCATATCCCATGCCGATGCCGCCGCCCAGGCCAGCCGCCCCCACCAGCAGCAGCGTCCACCAGGGGACGCCGGAGGCTGGTGCGGCACTTCCCGGAACAGCTGCGCCCGTCGTCGTGGCCGCCTGGGTCGGTTCGGTCGCCGGCGTGGTCGGCTTCTCGTCCACACGGCCGTCGTGGGCCGCCGCCCGCTTGACAACGACCGTGTACTCCTTCTTGTCTCCGTTTTCCGCCGTGCAGATCACCTGCACCGGGTTGTCCTGCCCGGCGGCCAGATTGTCCCCGCCGATGACCGCCACACTGGCTCTGCCGTCCGCCGCCTTGCCGCTGATCTTCACACTGGCGGTTTCATACGGCAGCCACACCACGTACTCGGTCACGTCGGCGCGGAACCCTGGCGATAATAGAAATCCGTCCACGGTGATACCCGCTAAGGCATTGTTCCCGCTTGCCACATAGTTGGGATCCTTCTCCCGGTGCACCCGGATGGTGTAGGTCTTCTTCGCGCCGTTTTCCGCCGTCACCGTGACCGTCACATTCGTCGTGCCGTCCGGCTTCAGCGCCGGGCTGTTCACGCTCACCTTCGCCTTGCCGTCCGCCGCCGTCGCCTTCACTTCCAGCTTGGACACGCTGAAGGGTACCTCCGCCGTGTAGCTGGTCGTGTTTGCATGAAAAGCGGGAGATATAGTCGCGTTGCTCACCGTCAGGGAGGCCAGCGCGTTGTTACCGGACAACGGCACGCCCACGGTGGCGCTGTAGCGGACAGTGCCGATACCCGCGTCCGCGCTGCCGTCCGAGGCTTTCACATCCTGGTAATACACGGTGATTTTCGTCCCCGCCGCCACGTCCTTCACCTTGAAGGAGACGGTGAACAAATCCTTGCCGCCGTTGATGGGCGCAGACAGGTTGTTGTCGTAGGCCACCATGTTATTGCCATTGAACTCCACCGCCCAGGGCGCCGCGATTTTCTGCTTGGTGCCGGTCAGCTGGAGCTGGCCGCCGTCATAGGTCAGAGTACCCGACGCGCCCGACAGGTTCGAACCATTCAGCTTGAAGGTCAGGGTGATGGTGTCCCCCGCCCGGACGGTGCCGGGTCCGGACAGACTGGCCGAGGCCGACGCCGCCGAAGCCGTAAAGGGAACCATCACACATATCGCCAGCAGCAGAGCCGCCAAACCTAACCCAATCTTTTTCATACTCGTCATCCTCCGTCAGCACGCCCGGGGCTGAATCTTGTCCTTGCCCAGGATATGCGCCTTGATCTGAATAAAATCGGTGATGGAAATCACCTTGTCCCCGCTGGTGTCCGCTGCCTTGGCCGCCGCCCCGGCAAGGGCGCTCTTTTTCAGCACATGCGCCTTGACCGCCAGCATGTCGGTGATGGTAATCTGCCCGTCGCCGTTGGTATCTCCGGTCACCACAACCGCCGCTGTCTGCTTGACCGTCCCGCCGTCCAGCAGCTTCACCGCCATGCCGGTGCCCACCAAAGCGTTCCCGGTCACCTCCGTGTTCCCCTTGTACACCTTGCAGTAATCTTTTTCGTTGATGCCGCCCAGCAGCTGCGCCGCCGTGGTGCCCGCTCCGACTTTGCTGAGGAATCCGCCGCCGACGCTGTATGTGCCGCTGGTGATGGACGAGGGGACGCGGCTTTTCACCGTCACCGTGAAGGAAATGGGCGGCGTCTCCTGATACCGAATAGAAATCGTCTGTGTCCCGATTTGGTTGGGGTTGTACTGATCTGCCCCCCAGGAGCCCTCCAGCTTTTGTTCCGCCGTGGTGCCATTGTTGTAGCGAATGAGGATGACCGCACCGCTCAAGGAAAGCTCCTCCCCGACAAAATAGACGGTCTTGTTTGGCTTGGCCTTCCACGCGATGGACACCGGTTTTTTAGCCTCCACCGTTACGGTGAAAGAGGCCTCTTTCCCTTGATAAGAAATCGCCATGGTTTTGATGCCGGGCGCGGAATCGTACCCTTGAATCGTTACCCGATCGGTAACGATTTCCGAGGTGTTGTTGTCGTAATAAGCCGTGACTTCCATTCCGGCCGCGCTGAAGGCATTCCCTTCGATATACGTCAGCTTGTTCGGCAGCCGGGATACGGCAATTCCGGTAAGGGCTTTGGATAGGACCATCACCGTCAGCGTCGTTGTTTTCCCACGGCAGTCAATCCGCACCTCCTGCCTTCCCGGCTGGCTGAAATCATAGGTTTCCGTCCAGCCGGTGGCGAGGACTTCTTTTGTCCCGTTATCAAATACCAGGGTCAGTTCCATCCCCGTCGTATCCAGCGCGGTTCCTTCCACATAGGTCATTTGATCCGGGTTTTTAGTGACCGCAATCGACACCAGCGCCTTGCCCCGCACCGTCACCTCCAGAGCCGCCGTCTTGCCCCCATAGACCACGGTGAGCCGCTTGACGCCCGGTGTGGAGTCGTAACCGCTGATACCATAGTCCGTCACCACCTCCGAGGTGCCGTTGTCGTAGTAAGCGGTAATTTCCATCCCCGTCGAATCAAAAGCATCCCCTTCCAGATAGGTTCGCTTGGCTGGCTGCTTCGTCACTCGAATTTCCGTCAGCGCCTTGGCCCGCACCGTCACCTCAAAAGTTGCTGTTTTTCCGCCATAGGTAACCGTAATGATCTTAGCCCCGGGCGCGGAATCGTAGCCGCCGATGCCGTAATCCGTCACCACCTCCGAGGTATCGTTATTATAGTGGGCGGTAACCACCATGCCGGATGCGTCGAATTCATCCCCTTCCAAGTATTCGTTTTTGATCGGATGAGTCACCTCGATACGCTCGACCGACTTCTTAGTGATCTCCACCTCAAAGGTCGCCTTTCCCCACTTGTAGGTGACAGTCAATTTTTGCGTCCCCACTCGGGTATTATCGAATCCGGTTACCATATCAAGAGTTAGATCAATGATTTCGGAGGAACCGTTGTTGTAATAAACGGTGACCTTTCCGCCGGTGACATTCAGTTCGTCCTTGCCTTCGAGGTATTCCGTTTTGGTCGGCGGGCTTACCTCAATTTTAGTGAGAGATTTGGCTATTATGGTTACTTCAAAGGCGGTGGTTTTCCCTTGATAAGTAATGGTTAGTATCTGCTTGCCAATCCTGGTATTATCAAAACCGCTCACCATATCCAAAGTAAGGGCGATCTCCTCACCGGTTCCATTGTTGTAGGTGAGAGTGAGCCAACCGCCGGCGGGATCAAAAGCGGTCTCCTCAATGTATTCCACCTTGGTTGGATTCTGCCTTAGTGAGATGGAAACGAGCGATTTTTCAAAAATCATGGGCACACTCATCAACTCTGGGCAAAGATAATCCTTGTTCCCAATCATCGTCCAGACAAGGTCAAAGTTAAAGTCTATAAAAGTACTTTCCTGTTTCATTTGTTCCATTGAACAGGAAGTCGTGAAGTCGTCGCCAGTGACGCCTTGAGAGATAATATTAAGATAATAACAATTTCTGACGGCTTTTCCATCGCCATTCCGTCCTGCAATCCCGGCTATATAAAATCCTGGCCCTGTCGTGCTGCCAGTATTGTAACAATCACAAATTGTTCCGCCGCTCTGATTTTCCCCTGCGATCCCACCTACATCGCCAGTATTACTGAACACGCTACCGATATTGTAGCAATTGCGGATCGTTCCCCGGCTGATCCCTGCAATTCCACCGGTCTCTGCTGACGTATACCTCCCTAAATATTCAGAAAAAACAGAAGAGCTCACATTCCCGGTATTGTAGCACTCACTAATGGTGCTGCCCTGATTATATCCTGTGATCCCGCCTATATAGGGAGCGCATGCAGAGATCACATCGGGAGATGTGGATGAAACGGTAGTGCTTACCCTTCCGGTATTGTAGCAATTGTCGATTGTTCCCGCCAGACTATAGCCAGCAATTCCACCTACATGAGCGTGTGCACTGCTGGAGGTATTAGAAGACGAAAACGAAACTGAGACACCTATGCTTCCCGTGTTATGGCAATTGCTGATGGTTCCCTCCCGGTTATAACCAGCGATCCCGCCCACATAGGAGTTCATGTAGGCATATGCAGACGAAACAGCAGCGCTCACAGTACCGTCCACCATGCCTACGTTTCGAATAATTCCTGTATTACAACCAAACAGTCCTACAAAAACAGGATTCTTGTCCGAAATGCTTATTTCTAATCCATGAATGGTATGATTAGCGCCATCAAAGACGCCAAAGAACGGGTTTTCACTTGTTCCAATCGGCTCCCAGCCCTGGCCGTCATTGTAAAAAAACCGTTTTCGGCAAAGTCGTCTGTGGTAAAATGAATGTCCGCCACCATTTTAAAATATGCACCCAAATGGTTCCGCACATTATTCAGGTGTTCTTTATTGGCAATAAGATAAGGGGCATATTGCGCCCCTGTCCCGCCGTTAAATTCTGTGACATTTTCCTCTTGAACATCAGCATGGAACATCTTTTGTAGTTCTGGATAAGGATACGTTTCATTTCCAGACATTGTCCAGATGGCATCAAAGTCAAAACCCGAAAAGGTAGCCTGTGATCTCATTTGTTCCATCGTACAGGAAACTGTATTATCCTCTCCGGTACCAACGCCGACTTTGGAAGCCACATTCAGATAATAACAATCTTCGCCTAGTGTTCCGTATCCATTCCCCCCCGCGATCCCGCCTGCATAGGCACTGGAAGTGAAACGATCCGGTGAATAAAAAACAGTGGCATCCACACTGCCGATATTGTAGCAATTGCCGATCGTGCCATAACTTGTATTATACCCCACGATTCCGCCTGCATGGGCTTCGAATTGGTCACTGTGAGAATGGAAAGAAGTGGACAAAGTAGCGTTTACGCTACCAATGTTATAGCAATTGCTGATTTTTCCATAATTTTCTCCTGCAATTCCCCCAGCATGAGTTCTGGGAAAGTCAATTCGATCGCTTGAATGAAAAATAGTGGCACTCACATTTCCAGTATTGTAGCAATTGCTGATCGTACCATAACTTGTATTATATCCCACGATCCCGCCTGCATAAGCATCCGGAGTAGTAGGATAAGATTTAGATTTGGCAGATACATCACAATCTATGAGACCAAGATTTTTGATTTCCCCTTTATTAAAACCAAACAATCCGGCACAAATCCCTCCTGTTCCGCTACGGTAACAAGCTAGGCCATCAACGATGTGACCATCCCCGTCAAATACGCCTGTAAAATATCGATCTGCCCCAATCGGCTCCCAGCCCTGCCCTCCGTTATAAAACTCCCCTCCCTGGGCAAAATCCGCCTCGTTAAATTCAATATCCGCGACCATCAAAAAATGTGCGTCCAGATGGTTCCGCACATTGTTCAAATGCGTTTTGTTTGAAATGAGATACGGACTCTCCTCCGTCCCGTCTCCGCCCAGAAATTCCGCGGTATTTTCCATCGCTGATAAAGTCCCGACAGGGAGCGCCAGCATCCATATCCATGTCGCCAAGAAAAACGCAAGCCCCTTTTTAATGCGTTTCATATGTATCGTCCCCCCTATAAAATGACGTAGTTATTCTCCGTAGTATTATAAAATTTTCCAGCGGTTTTCTGTTCTTCTGACAGGAGAATTTTCAAAAATTTGGAAAAATATTTTAAAAAACGGCCGCACCTGTCACGGGTGCAGCCGTGTTTCCATGATAATTATCCGGGCGGCCGACAGAGGATTCTGCCGAAAAGGCCGCTGCGGCAAGCCGGAAAAGCTTGAAGGGCCTAATCGTCCAGAATGCCGTCGAGAAGGCCGGTGCGCATCGGCTCCCGCCGGGTATAGGCGGAGGTCAGGGGGACGAAGCGCTGCTCTTGACTGCTCTTATAAAGAGACTCCATGATTTCCAGGACGTGGAAGGTCTGCTGACAGTCCGCGCGGAACGCCCGGCCGGTGCGCAGCGCCTTGGCCATGTCAGCCAGGCCGAGGGCCCGGCTGTTCTCCGCGTAAGGGAATAGGAGAGGCAGCTCCCGCCGGGTGCCGTCCTCCGGACGGTATAGCTCGACAGGGCCGCCGAAGCCGTTGGGATCGGGGCACACCAGCGTGCCCTCCGCGCCGTAAACCTCCAGGCGCGCCTGCCCCCAATAGTGGACGTCAAAGGTGGTGAACAGGGTGCCCACCGCCCCGCTGGCGAATTGCAGCAGGCCGGCCACATGGGTGGGCACGTGGACGTGGATGGTTTCGCCGCGGTGCGGCTGGCTGGTGATCAGCCGCTCGGGAAAGGAGGCGCGGGCCATCCCGGAGACCATGGACACGCCGCCGAGCAGGTTCACCAGAGCCGTCAGATAATAGGGCCCCATGTCAAAGAGTGGGCCGCCGCCCCGCTGGTAGTAGAAATCGGGATCGGAATGCCAGCTTTCATGTCCACGGCAGATCATGAAGGCCGCGGCCCCCACCGGCTCCCCGATATAGCCGTCGTCGATCAGGCGGCGGCAGGTTTGCAGCCCGGCCCCCAGGAAGGTATCGGGCGCGCCGCCGAGCAGCAGCCCCTTTTCCTCCGCGAGCCGCACCAGCTCCCGGCCCTCCGCGAGATCGGCGGCCAGGGGCTTTTCGCTGTACACATGCTTGCCGGCCAGCAGGGCCGCGCGGGACACCTCGAAATGCTCGTAAGGACGGGTCAGGTTCAGCACAATGTCCACCGCGGGATCGGCAAACAGATCGTGCATGGTGGGGTATTGCTTGGGAATGCGGTACTTTTCCACGGCCGTCCGCGTCCGTTCGTCGATCAAATCGCAGACGCCCACGATTTCCAGCTCCCGGAACCGGGCGGTGATGTTCTCCAGATAGATGCCGCTGATGGCGCCGACGCCCACGACGCCGATGCGTACTTTTTCCATAATGCCCTCTCCCGTCAATACATTTTGGCGCTGTTTTCAAACCGCTCGGCGGTCAGTCCATGGTCCCGGGCGAAGGCCCGGCCGGCGGCCGCCCACAGCATGCCACGGCGCATCAGCTCCTGGGCGGTCGGAGAGCGGTCGAATACGTCGTCGTGATGGCCCAGAGAGGTATAAAACACCCGGCCGTTGCCCCAGAATTTCGTCCAGGCGACCGGCATATCCACCGGCTTATTGGAAATGTGGTAATAATTCACCAGAGGGAAGCGGGTGGTGGCCAGCACCTCGATGGCGGGATCCACATGGAGATAATAGTGCTCGCTGCACACCTCGAAATCCTCCAGCCCCTCCACGATGGGGCTGCTGCCGGAGCGAATATTGACCCTGTAGGTCTGGCCGTCCCCGCCGGGATGGCTGACCCACTGGCCGCCGGTGATGAACTGCCACTCGGTATCCTGCCGGAAGGAGTCGCACATCCCTCCGTGGCAGCCGGCCAGCCCCACCCCCTCGCCCACCGCTTTGGCGACGTTGCGGGTGTAGTCTCCAGGGATTTCCCCCATGGTCCAGCAGGCCACCAGCAAATCCATCTCCCGCAGGCGATCGAGATCGGCCAGGCAGTCCAGGGTGTCGGAGACCGTTACGGCGAAGCCGGCTTCCTCCAGCAGGCCCGCGAAACGGCGGGAGGTGAGCTGCGGCTCGTGACCGTCCCAGCCACCTTGGAAAATGAGAGCTTGTTTCATACGTGTCCTCCTTACATGGCATTAAATATCGCAGGGCAGGCCCGCGCCCTGCCCCTGGGAGACAAAGGCCAGATCGATGATCCGTATCACCCGCAGGGCCTGCACCGGCTTAACGATAAGCTTCTCCTCCAAAATTCCTAACCAATATGGTCTTTACTTGCATTATAGCAGGGGAAGTGATAAAATACAGGACAAAAGCGCAAGGAATTTGGACATTTGTTGCACACGGAAGGCGGGGCGGATCATGCATCCCTGGTATGAGAGCCAAGAGACGGATATCCGGATGTTTTCGTCCTGCGATATGGTCTATCCCCTCCATCTTCACGAGTCCCTGGAAATCCTGTATGTGGAGCGGGGGGCTATCCGCGTGACGGTGGGGGACGATGCGGCCGTCCTGCGGCCGAGGGAGCTGGCCGTGATTTTCCCGCATGTTCTGCACGGATACGCGCATGCGGATGGGGAGGACGGCCATCTGGTGCACCTGCTGATAGCCAAGCCGGCCCAGGCGGGGGATTATGCCCGCGTCCTTGTCAGCCGGCATCCGCGCTGCCCGTTCCTGTCCGTGGAAGAGCTGGACGAGGTGCCGGTGGCTTTCCGTCATTTGCTGCGGCATGGGCGGGGCGGGGACACGCCGGTCTGCCGGGCGTATCTCCAGCTGCTGCTCGCCCTGCTGTGGAACCGGCTGGAGTTGAAGCCCAACACAGACGCGGCCTATCAGGAGCTGACCTATCGGGCGGTGGATTATGTCAACGGCCATTTTTGTCAGCCGCTTTCCCTGGCGGACGTATCGCACGCCCTGGGGCTCAGCCCCTGCCAGACGTCCCGCCTGTTTTCCGGCAGGCTGGGCATGGGGTTTTCGGCCTATGTCGCGGCGCTGCGGATACAGCGCGCCCAGGAGCTGCTGGCGCGCACCGATCGGCCGGTGATGGAAATTGTCTACGCCTGCGGGTTTGACAATCCGCGCACCTTTAACCGCACGTTTCTCAAAGTCTGCGGGACGACGCCCCGCGCCTACCGGCAGGAACGAAAATAAGATACGAAAAGAGGGGTTCGTCATGGCTTATTGCCTATATGCCGCGTGCTGCTCCCGCCAGGGCGGCATCGCGGTGCTGGACGGGACGGAGGAGGGAACACTGTCCCTGCGGCAGATGGCGACGGCCGACCGGCCCATGTATATGGCCATGGACGGCGGGAAGCTGCTGACGCTGCTGCTGGCGCCGGAGGGCTGCGGGGGAGACAGCGCTTTGACGGCCTTCCCCCAGGAAAAGGACGGCCGGCTGCGGCCCCACGGGGAGCTGCGTTCCACCGGAGGGGTGGAGGCCTGCCATCTGGCGGCCCGGGGCGGCCGGGTATGGTGCGCCAATTATGGCACCGGCAGCGCGGCGCTGTTGGAAGGGGAGACGCGCCGCTTGGCCGTTTTCGAGGGACAAGGCCCTCACAGGGATCGGCAGGAGGCGGCGCACATCCATCAAGTGGCGTTCACCCCCGACGGGGAATTTCTCGCGGCGGTGGATTTGGGCAGCGACAGTCTGCTGCTGCTGGATGCGGAGCTGCGGCTGAAAAACCGTACGGCTCTGCCCGCCGGGAGCGGGCCGCGTCATTTGGCGTTTTCGCCGGACGGGCGCTTCGCCTGGTGCGTCAACGAGCTGGCTTCCACCGTGACGGCGCTGGCCTATGAACCGGGGCGGTTTCACGTGCTTCAGACCGTGCCGGCCCTGCCGGCGGAGATGCGGCCGGCGGAAAACTATCCCGCCGCCATCCGCGTCAGCCGGGACGGCCGCCGTGTGTTCGTGTCCAATCGGGGGGCCGACGTGATTACGGTGTTTGAAGCGGAGGGCGAGGCACTGCGGCTGACGCAGGCCGTCCCTTGCGGAGGGGCTTGGCCCCGGGACATCCTGCTGACGGCGGACGAACGGTTCCTTCTGGCCGCCAACGAGCGGAGCCATGCGGTGACGGCGCTTCCCCTCCGGGCGGGCCGTCTGTGCCCCCCGGTGAGCGCTCTGTCCCTCCCCGCGCCCTTGGCGCTGCTGGAATATACATAAACATATATAATAAAAAAGCCCGGCGCACCAT
>CEAA01049009.1_pt1 | contig 24701 bp, 26 predicted proteins | sample 557551 | NCBI WGS metagenome assembly CEAA01 (sample SAMEA3182115, study PRJEB8094) | gut metagenome | biome: human; feature: gut; material: Stool; isolation source: human stools | place: Canada | collected 2013-06-11
TGTTTTCCAACAATGCTTGAAAGGGAGCGTGACGCATGGTATACTATTTACGTCAACCGCCTTTTGGCATGTGTTGGCTGGGGAAGTGGTGTTTGCTTTGACGAGAGAGCGCCACTTCCTTCATTTTTTGAGGTCATCCTTCAACTTCTTAATCCCGCGTCGTGCTGCTTCTGCTTTTGTTACCTGCTCTTGCTCGCAATAGGCGTCTAATGTGTCGCTGCTTTCGCTGTCCAGGCGAACAAAAAGCGTCTTGTCTTTGGGATTGTCAGTGGGACGCCCCATTTTAGGGCTTGACAAATGTTCACCTCCTTTTGATATTCATAAGTATACCATTTATGAATATCAAAAGTCAAGTATGTTTTCCAACAATGCTTGAAAGGGAGCGTGACGCATGATATACTATTTACGTCAACCGCCTTTTGGCATGTGTTGGCAGCGTCTTGCTATAGGCAAGCCGCCTGGGGAAGTGGTGTTTGCTTTGAGAGGGGAGCGCCACTTCCTTCATTTTTTGATGAGCTTGTCCTTTAGGCAGATAATTCCCTGCCGGGTGGCTTCTGCTCTGCCGATATTTTCCTGTTCGCAATACTTTTCAAGGACTTCCACGCATTCGGCATCAAGCCTTACATGAATGGAAGTCTCTTTAGGATTATCGGTAGGACGGCCCATCTTCTTTTTCGTGGGCAAATTGCTCACCTCACTTTTGCAGCCCAAATGTCAAGCGTGTCTATAAAATAAATTACGCATTCAAGTTGAGAAGGCGGCAGAGCGCCTTATTGGCCCAGGATACTATTGACAAGCAACCTGTCCATGGTATAATCAACCTGTGGCACTACCAGCGGCAGAAATGCCGCGTGCGGTTTCAAGGCGGTTGTCTCCTCCCATTCCCTGGGAGGGAGATTTTTCTTTTTCCCTCCTGTGAAAGGAGGGGATGCTTATGGTTACATATCCAGAGCTGTTTCAGTTCTGCCTGGTGGTAATCGGCATTATTGGCCTGATGTTCACGGCCATAAAAAAGAAGTAAGACCGCCCTGCTTCCCCAAGCGTCGGTCTTACTTCTGACGAACTGAGGGGACAACCGCCTTTCGGTAGTGCCACCCTGTATGTCTATTCTATGCCACTATGGCCGTTTTGTCAAGCCGATGCAGGTTTATTCCTGCCCGGCTTTTTTGTCGTTCCTAGCCATTCAAGCTCTCTCTGCTGCGCAGCTCGAACCGCTTGTGACCTCGGCATCTCGCGTTGCGAGCTGCCACTGAAAGGCCTGACGGCCTTTCGAGGAGGCAACGGCATGGGTTCCGTTATCACACATAAATTAAGAGCGGCCCACACTGACGTGTGAACCGTTCTTAATTGGTGGGCGTAAACGGACTCGAACCGCTTGTGACCTCGGCATCTCGCGTTGCGAGCTGCCACTGAAAGGCCTGACGGCCTTTCGAGGAGGCAGCGGCATGAGTCCGTCTTCGTACATAAAATAAAAGCAGCCCACTCTGACGAGTGAACTGCTTTTATTTGGTGGGCGTAAACGGACTCGAACCGCTGACCTCCTGCGTGTGAAGCAGGCGCTCTAACCAGCTGAGCTATACGCCCATACAATGGTGACCCGAACGGGAATCGAACCCGTGTTACCGCCGTGAAAGGGCGGTGTCTTAACCGCTTGACCATCGGGCCGCTGTTGCTCCTCCGGTTGGAGGAGCGATGGTAGCGGTAGTCGGATTTGAACCAACGACACTGCGGGTATGAACCGCATGCTCTAGCCAACTGAGCTATACCGCCATAGCTTGTCCCTGTTCCATCCGAGAAAAACTTCCCTTTTAGCCAGGTGTCGAAGACACCCCCTTACAGGGGACGCACTATATTATATAGGATCCCGTATCCGTTTGTCAACCATTATTTTTGCTTTTGCGGCAGAAATTATTCCGGCTCATAAAATCCGCTCTTTTTGCCGGTCAAACCCCCTGCGTCTCGGCGGCCTTCCCCTCGTTTAGGCCGAAGACGGAGATGCACTGGGAGGGGCATACGGCGGCGCAGGCGCCGCAGCCGGTGCAGATTTCCGGGTCGATGGCGGCGAGAAAATTCTCCACCTTGACGGCGCCGCTGGGGCAGGCCTTGACGCATTTCATGCACCCAATGCACCCGGCCGTGCAGACCTTGCGCACCAGCGCCCCCTTGTCGTGGCTGGAGCAGCGCACCGCCGCCTTCGCCTGCGCCGGCACGATGGAAATGATGCGCTTGGGGCAGGCCTTGACGCACAGGCCGCAGGCCGCGCATTTGTCCTTGTCGATGCGGGCCAGCCCGTTCTCCACCGTGATGGCGCCGTATTCGCATACCGCCCGGCAGTCGCCGTAGCCCAGGCAGCCGTAAGAGCAGGCCAGATCCCCGCCGTAGAACTGGGCCGCCGCCGCGCAGGAGGGCAGCCCGCTGTAGCGCAGCTTGCGGGCCGCAAATTCCTCGCAGCCTCCGCAGTGCACCAGGGCGGTTTTGGCCTCCAGCGTCCCCTCGACGCCCAGCAGATTGGCGGTGGCTTCGGCCACGGCCGCGCCGCCGGGGGAGCACAGCCCCACCTTGGCCCCCTCGTGGGCCATGGCCTTGGCGTAGCCGTCGCAGCCGGAATACCCGCAGGCGCCGCAGTTGGCCCCCGGCAGCACGGCCCGCAGGGCCTCCGCCTTTTCATCCCGGGGGACCGCCATGACCACGCTGGCCACCGCCAGAATCAGCCCGGCGGCCAGGGCCAGACCCGCGACAATAAGAACCGCCAATACGATTGGATTCATGATTGCAAGCCCCTTTCTGCTTTACAGGCCGAATAGCCCCTGGAACCCCAGGAAGGACATCGACACCAGGGAGGCGGCTACCAGCGTGATGGGCAGGCCCTTGAGCCCGGCGGGAATCTCGGCGCTTTCCAGCCGCTCCCGCACCCCGGCGAACATCACCATGGCCAGCAGGAAGCCCAGCCCGGCCCCCAGCGCGTTGACCAGGGACTGGCCGAAATCGTACCCCTTGTCGATGTTCAGGATGGTCACGCCCAGCACGGCGCAATTGGTGGTGATCAATGGCAGATAGATGCCCAGAGAATTGTACAGCGGCGGCAGGAAGCGTTTGAGCGCGATTTCCACCAGCTGCACCAGCGCCGCGATGATGAGGATGAACACAATGGTCTGCAGATACCCGAGATCCCGGGGCACCAGCAGCAGGTTGTAGATGGGCCAGGTGGCGGCGGTGGCCATCAGCATGACGAAGATGACCGCCAGGGACATGCCCACCGCGGAGTTCAGCTTCTTGGACACGCCCAGGAAGGGGCAGATGCCGAGAAACTGGGACAGCACGAAGTTGTTGACCAGCAGGCCCCCGATGAGAATGGCGAACAGGCTCGTGTTATTCATGAGCTCCGTCCTCCTTCCCCTCGGCCGGCTGGCCCAGCTGGCCGCAGGCCGAAGCGTGCGGGCAGGCGGCGCAGCCGCCCGCCGTCAAATCGGTCACCGCTTTGCCGCCCTCCAGCCGGGCCGACAGCTTGCCGACCAGCCAGATGAGCATCCCGAAAACAAAGAACCCGCCGGCCGGCAGCACGAACACGGTGATGGGGGGGATGATCCCCGCCTCCGGCCAGCCGAAAATCGTGCCGTTGCCGAAGAATTCCCGGATGGCCCCCATGACGATCAGCGCCCCGGTGAAGCCCGCGCCCATGCCCAGCCCGTCCAGGGCGGACAGGCCCACGCTGTTTTTGCTGGCGAAGGCCTCGGCCCGGCCCAGAATGATGCAGTTGACGACGATCAGCGGCAGATAGATGCCCAGCGCCTTGTCGATATCGGGCAGATAGGCCTTGACCAGCATCTGCACGATGGTGGTGAAGCCCGCGATAATCACGATGTAGGCGGGCAGCCGCACCTTGTCCGGGATCACCCGGCGCAGCAGGGAAATGACGATGTTGGAGCAGACCAGCACGAAGGTGGCCGCCGCGCCCATGCCCAGCCCGTTGATCGCCGCCGTCGTCACCGCCAGCGTCGGGCAGGTGCCCAGCACCAGGCGCAGCACCGGGTTTTCCTTAATCAGGCCCTTGGAAAACGCCTGTCCGTACTTGTTCACGATGCGCCGCCTCCCTTCGTGACGTCCTCGTAATAGGCGATCGCCTGGTTGACCCCGTCGGTGATCCCCTTGCTGGTCTTGGTGGCCTGGGACACGCCGTCCACGTCCTTGCCAAGGGTAAGGGGGGCAGCGTCCTTGCCGGAGAAAGCGGCCAGCAGGCCGCCCTTGGTCACCTTGTCCACGTATCCGGCCGTCTCGTTCTCCTCCGTCACCTTCACGCCGGAGATGGTGCCCTCGGCCGTGATGCCGGTCATGACCACCAGGCCGGCGCTTTTCCCGGTCACGCTGGCGGTGAAGACATAGCCCACGGTTTCGCCGTTTTGCAGGGCGGTGTAATAAACGACTTCCTTCCCGTCGGCGGTCAGGGTGCCCTTCTCGAAGCTGTCCGCCTGGATGACCTGACGCCGGGCGGCGTTTTCGATTTCCGCGCTGCGCTGCGCGATGGTGTCCTTGGTCAGCAGATTGGTGCCCGCCAGGGCGGCGGTCACCACCCCGCCGATGATGGTCAGGGCCGCCGCGGAGACCAGGATGTCCTTCCCGTTATTTTTCATGACGCAGTAGCCTCCGTTTCGTCCCGAAAGCCCGGGGCCGGGTGGCCCTCTCGATGAGGGGGACCAGGATGTTGCCGATGAGGATGGCGAAAGACACGCCCTCGGTCAGCGAACCGTACAGCCGGATGAGCACCGTCAGCAGGCCGCAGAGCACGGCGAAGACCACCTTGCCCGCCTTGTTGATGGGGGAAGTGGTGTAGTCGGTCGCCATGAAGATGGCGCCCAGCATCAGGCCGCCGGAAAGAATGTGGTATACCGGGTTTTCTCCCAGAATCCAGGTCAGCACGAAAACCGTCCCTATGTAGCACAGCGGGATGATGGGGGTGATGACCCGGCGGATCACCAGGTAAATTCCGCCGATGATCAGGGCCGCCGCGCAGGTTTCTCCCAGGCACCCGGGATGGATGCCGAACAGCAGCTGGAAGGGCTTGTAGGCCATTTCCCCGCCGCCCGCCATCATGGCCAGGGGGGTGGCGGAGGAAACCGCGTCCGCCGCCTGCAGCTGCGCAGGCATGGTCCAGTCGTTCATCTGGGCCGGGAAGCTGGCCATCAGCACGATCCGCCCCGCCAGGGCGGGGTTGACGAAATTCTGTCCGATGCCGCCGAACATTTGCTTGGCCACCACAATGGCCGCCACGCTGCCCAGCGCCGCCTGCCACAAAGGAAGGCTCACCGGCAGGTTGAAAGCCAGCAGCAGGCCGGTGACCACACAGGAGAGGTCGCCCACCGTCTGCGGCCGCTTCATCACCGAGCGGCTGAGCGTTTCAGAGGCGACGCAGGCCCCGACGCAGACCAGCTCAATAGCCAGCGCCCGCCAGCCGAACAGCCAGACGGAGGCGACAGCGGCGGGCAGCAGGGCGATGAGAACGTCCAGCATGATGGTGCGGGTGGACGCGCCGCTGTGCAGATGGGGGGAAGAGGATACGATAAGGGATTTCTCCATACAGGAAACCCGTCCTTTCTAGCCGAAAATCGGGGGATCAGGCACGATCCGCCATATGTGCCCGCCGCACGGCGTCCTTGGCCATGCGCATGGTCTGGACGATGTGCCGGTGGGCCGGGCAGGCGAAGGAGCAGCAGCCACATTCCATGCAGCTGCCCACGTCCAGCTTTTCCATGGCCGCCGGATCGCCGTTCTTGTAGGCGGCCGCGATGGAGGGGGGCACCAGATGCATGGGGCAGGCGTCGACGCACCGCCCGCAGCGGATGCAGGGGGAGGCCTCCGTCTGGAGAACGTCCTCCTCGGACAGGGCCAGGATGGCGTTGTTCTGCTTGAGCACCGGCATGGTGTCGTCCATCAGGGCCAGCCCCATCATCGGCCCGCCCATCAGCAGCTTGCGCACCTTGAAGCGGGTGCCGCCGCAGAAGGCGATGACCTCGCCCACCGGCGTGCCGATGGCCACCTGCACATTCTTGGGATGGGCCACAGCCGAGCCGTCCACGGTCAGCCGCTTTTCCACCAGCGGCATGCCGGTCTTCAGGTACCGGGCCAGGAACGCCACCGACGTGACGTTCATCACCACGCAGCCCACGTCGGCGGGCAGCTTGCCCGGCGGCACCTGCCGCCCGGTGCAGGCCGCGATGAGCACCTTTTCCGCCCCCTGGGGGTACCGGGCGGGCAGGGATTTGACCAGCACCTGCTTTTCCGGCTGGGACACGCTGGCCGCGATGCGGGACAGCTCGGCGATGGCCGCCGGCTTGTTCTTCTCGATGGCGATGATCACCTGCCGGGTCTCCAGGAATTCCATCACCGTCTGCACGCCCGACACGATGTCCCAGGAGTTTTCCATGCATTCCCGGTAATCGGTGGTGATGTACGGCTCGCATTCGGCGGCGTTGATGATGAGGGTGTCCACCTCGTCGAGATTTTTCGGGTTGAGCTTGATGTGGGTGGGGAATCCCGCTCCGCCCAGGCCGACCAGCCCGGAGGCGCGCACGGCCTTCAGGAAGTCCTCCCGGGATTCCACCACCGGCGGCCGGACGCTTTCATGCACCCGCTGCTCGCCGTCGGAATCGATGACCAGGGCCTTGGTGGTCCGCCCGCCGGGCAGCAGCAGGGTGGTGACGGCCGACACGGTGCCCGACACGCTGGCGTGCACCGGCGCGGACACAAACTGATCGCTGTCCCCGATTACCTGCCCGACCTCCACATGGTCCCCCACCTGCACCACCGGCTCGCACGGCGCGCCCAGATGCTGGGACATGGCGATGGTCACCTGCGCGGGCGGCGGCATGACGATGGTTTCGCATGCGGCCGTATGCTTCCGGTGGGGAGCGTGTACGCCGCCGCGGGTGCGTTTGCGGAGTGTTTCTATGAGGTTTGCCAAGGACAATCCCGCCTTTCGTCGATACCGGGCGGACGCCGCCCGTCTGTTATCACTGTTTTAAGGAGCCGCCGTCCAGCCTGGCCATGCTGCGCCGCAGAGCGGGCATCACCAGGTTGAGCGTAAGCCCCGTGACCGTCCCTGCCGCCACCGCCAGAAACAGCAGCCAGGGGGAATAGTACAGCAGGGAATCGTCGAGCAGCAGCATGGCCATGCCCAGCTGCCCCATGTTGTGGGCCACCGCCCCGGCCACTCCGATGCCGATATAGCTGACGTGCCGGGCAAACAGCCGCAGGCACAGGGCCATCAGCAGGGTGCTCAGCGCCCCGCCCGCCAGGCTCATCAGGGCGGCGGTGCCACCCCGGAACAGGGCGAACACCGCCTTGCCCGCCGTCACGGCCAGCGCCGCGGGCAGGCCCATGGAGGTCAGGACGTACATCGTCGCGATATTGGACAGGCCGGGCTTGGCCCCCGGCACCGGCAGCGTGGGCAGCCACCCCTCCAGGGAGGAGATGGCGATGGCCAGCGCCATCCATAGGCCGAGCTGCGCCGCCCTCCTGGCGGCGGAAGCGGTTTTCACGGCGTTCGCCCCCTTCATCCCGCCACCATGTCCACGGCGGAGCCGGCGTCGTCCGCCGCCTGAACCCGCACCACCACGCCCGCGGGCAGGCAGGCGGCGGTCTGCCCTGTCCGGGACAGCCAGCCGCTGCGCACGCAGACCTTGTCCGGGCAGCCGCTGGACAGAAAACGGATCCGGCCCTCCTCGACGGCCAGCTGCACCGTCAGGCCGTCCTTTCCGGCAAAGGCGTACGTCCCCGGCCGGTTCAGAGACAGTACCGTCTCCCCGTCCGGGGTGGTCACCACCGCTTCGCCGCCCGGCTTCGCCAGCAGATGCAGCCCCAGCAGCAGCGCGACGGCCAGCAACAGGACGCCGCCGCCCAGTATGCAGTCGCCGAGGCGCAGCCCGGCGGCGTTTTTTCGGGTTGCAGCCGCCGTGGCGTCCGCCTCCTTTGCCGCCGGCCCCCGCAAAAGAGGTGGCCGGCGCGTACGATCTATGATATAATATTTTGGACCAAAAAACAAGTTTTACCGGCCATTAACAGGATTTTCTTTAAAACGGGAGGCTACTGCGATGGACTTTACTTTTTATATGCCGGTGCGGGTGCTCAGCGGCCCCGGCTGCGTCCGGGCGGGGGGCGAGCTGCTGCGGGGGCTGGGCCGCCGCTGCCTGGTCATGACCGGGGGCCGCGGCGCCAAGGAAAGCGGCGCGCTCGACGACGTGCTGGACACCCTGAAGCAGGCCGGGGTGGACGCCACCATCTTCCCCGGCGTGGGGCAGAACCCCCTGGCGTCCCAGTGCCAGCAGGCCGCCTATGCGGCGGAAATCTGCCGGGCGGAGTTCGTGGTGGGCGTCGGCGGCGGGTCGGTGATGGACGCCGCCAAAGCCGCCGCCTGGCTGGCCGCCAACCGGGTGGAGGATACCGCCCGCCTCTTCGCGGGCACCCTGCGCCGCCCGCCCCTGCCCCTCGTCCTGGTCGGGACCACCGCCGGCACCGGCAGCGAGGTAAGCCCCACCGCGGTGCTCACCCTGGATACGGATATGCCCGGCCTGGGAACCGCGGGCCGCAAGAAAAGCATCACCCACCCGAGCTGCTACGCCCGTTACGCCTTCGCCGACCCGCGGTATACCGCTTCCCTGCCCCGGAAGCCCACCGTTTCCACCGTCCTGGACGCCTTGGCCCATGCCGTGGAAGGCTACTGCAACCCCGCCTGCGGCGACGTGGCGGCCGCCTGTGCCGAGAAAGCCCTGCCCCTGATAAGCGGCGGGCTGCGCTGGCTGGCGGAGAATCCCGGCCTGTTGCCGGACGAGGCGCTGCGGGAGGAGCTGCTGTACGGCTCTCTGTGGGCCGGCCTGGTGCTGAACGCCATGGGCACGGCCTACCCCCACCCCTTCGGCTATATCCTCACCGAGGATTTCGGTATTCCCCACGGCATGGCCTGCGCCGTGTTTCTTCCCTCTCTCTCCCGCCGGGCCGAGGCCTTCGTGCCCGCGCGGGCCCAGCGGCTGTTCACCCTTTGCGGCGGCCGGGAGGCGTATTACGGCCTGCTGGAGGCCCTGATCGACGCGCCGGTGACCATGACGGAAGAGGCCGTCCAGGTCTATGCCGCCCGCTGGGAGGGGCTGAAAAACCTGGAACGCACGCCGGGCGGCTTCACCGTGGAGGAGGGCCGGCAGCTGTTTCGTGAGCTGTTTGTTCCCCGGCAAGAGGCGTGAGGCGGAATCATCTATATTTCGATGTATATGCAACTATATTTGGGTTTCCCGCCCAATCTCTTGTTTTTTAAAAAACGGAGCGGTACAATCGGGGTATCGGGAGGGAAAGCTCCCCATTTTATACCATATCGGGAGGTTGAACCGCATGATTCAGAATATGCCGATCGCCCTGCAGCTGTTTTCGGTGCGCGACGAGCTGGCCGCCGATTTCCGCGGCACCCTGCAAAAGGTGAAGGACCTGGGCTATGAAGGGGTGGAGTTCGCCGGCCTGCACGGCCGGGATCCCCAAGAGATCCGCGCCATGCTGGACGACATCGGGCTGAAGGGCATGTCCGCCCACGTGCCGCTGGACGAGCTGCTGGCCGATATCGACAAGGTGGTCGAGGACTACAAGACGCTGGGCTGCCGGTACATCGCGGTGCCGTGGCTGGACGAGGCGCGCCGCCCGGGACAGCCTGGCTACCCGCAGGTTCTCGCGGATATCCGCGCCATCGGGGAGGCCTGCGCCGCCAAGGGCATGACCCTGCTGTATCACAACCACGATTTTGAGTTCACCAAGGTGGACGGCGCGTACGCCCTCGACCGGATGTACGCCGACATCCCCGCCGCCCTGCTGCAAACGGAGCTGGACACCTGCTGGGTCAACGTGGCGGGGGAGAGCCCCGTGGCCTATCTGAACAAATACGCCGGCCGGGCGCCGGTGGTGCACCTGAAGGATTTTGTCATGCCGGGGAAAAAGCCGGCCCATATGTATGAGCTCATCGGCGTGGACGACGCAGGCGCGCCGGGGGAGGACGAGGTGTTCGAGTTCCGCCCGGTGGGCTACGGCGCCCAGGATTTCCCGGCCATCATCGCCGCGGCCGCCGCGGCCGGCGCCAAATGGGTGGTCGTTGAGCAGGATCAGCCCAGCCTGGGCAAAACCCCGCTGGAATGCGCGGCCCTGAGCATCGCCTATGTGAATTCCCTGCAATAATGGAAAACCGCCGCCTCCTGCCGAATAAGCAGGGGGCGGCGCTTTTTTATAAAGCCTGGTTCGGCCGGGCTTTTTTATTAAACCCTTTTGGGATGGGCCATACTATTGGAAACTGGCATATGTAAAGAATTCCCGCCGTATGATTGAACTGCGGCGGCGACTATGGTATAGTGGATAGGCATCAGGAATTTTTTAGGGAGGGGCCGGCATGAACCTCACAATCGACGGGCGGCAGGTGCAGTATCTCGATAAGGGCGAAGGGCCGACCCTTCTGTTTCTCCATGGCTGGGCCGCCCCGGTGGAAACCTACCGCCTGCTCACCGATCATCTGTCCGGCTACTGCCGGGTGGTTGCCCCCGATTTTCCCGGCTTCGGCGGCAGTGAGGAGCCGCCCGTCCCCTGGGACGTGGACGGCTATGTGGATTTCACCCTGAAATTTGCCGCCGCCCTGGGCATCGAGCGGGCCGTTCTGATGGGCCATTCCTTCGGCGGCCGGGTGATCATCAAGCTGATGAACCGTCCTGGTCCGCCCCTCGAGGTGCCGAAAATCATTCTGATGGACGCGGCGGGCATCAAGCCGAAGCGCCCCCCGTCCTATTACTGGAAGGTGTACTCCTTCAAGGCCGCCAAGGCCTTTTTCCGCCTGCCCGGCGTGCGCCGCCTGTTTCCCGACGCGGTGGAAAAGGCCCGTGCCAAGCGGGGCAGCGCCGATTACCGCAGCGCCTCGCCTCTCATGCGCCAGGTGATGAACCAGGCGGTGAATGAGGACTTGACCCCTCTGCTTCCCGGCGTCGCGGCCCCCACCCTCCTGATTTGGGGGGAGAAGGACACCGCCACCCCCCTGTCTGACGGCCAGCTGATGGAGAAGAAGATCCCCGGCGCGGGTCTGGTTGTCCTGGCCGGCGCGGGCCACTTTTCCTTTGCCGACCGCTGGCCCCAGTGCAGCCGGGTGCTCGATTCCTTCCTCAAATAGGCTCTAAGAAAGGCTGGATACCATGGAACTTGCCGCGAAAATCGCCATGCTTGTCGCCTGCGCCTTCAACTTTGGGGTGCAGTCGCTGTATTTTACCCACATGCTCCAGCTCAATTCCTACCGGAATGAGCGGTATCGCAAATGGTGCCGGGACAACGAGACGAAGCTGGTTTCCGTCCGCCGGATCCTGCCGGTTCTGCTCATTCCCGCCATGTATCTGCCGGTCGTCTGGGGCTACGGCGCGGCGGCGGCGATCCTGCTGCTCACCGGGCTGCTGAATCTGCCCAAAAAGGCCAAAAAGCCCCTGGTGTTTACCAACCGGGTGCGCAGGCTTCTGGCCACCCAGGCTCTTCTGCTGGCCGCTGTGCTGACCCTCGCCTTCTTCTCCGCTTACCTGCGGGCCATCGGCTTCACCGCCCTGTTTTCTCTCATCATCTGGGCCTGGACATGGCTGGCGAACACCATCAATCATCCGTTGGAAAAGCATATTGCCGACGGCTACGTCAAGGACGCCCGCGCCCGCCTCCAGGCCATGTCGAACCTCATCGTGGTGGGCATCACCGGCAGCTATGGCAAGACCAGCGCGAAGAACTTTCTCCACGACCTCCTGGCCGTGGAATACAACGTCCTCATGACGCCCGAAAGCTACAACACCACCATGGGGGTGGTGCGCACTATCCGGGAGAGGCTGCGCCCCTCCCATCAGGTGTTTATTGCGGAGATGGGGGCCAAAAACCCCGGCGATATCCGGGAAATCTGCGACCTGGTTCATCCCCGGTACGGCATCCTCACCTCCATCGGGGAGCAGCATCTGGAAACCTTCAAGACCATCGACAACATCATTGCCACCAAGTTCGAGCTGGCCGACGCCATCCCGGCGGACGGCTGCGTGTTTCTCAACACCGACAACGATTACATCCGTGCCCATCCCGTCGGCGTTCCCCACGTCGCCTACGGCACCGCGCCGGATGCCGGTTACCGCGCGTCCGATATTGTGGTGGACGCGGGGGGCTGCGCCTTCACCGTCACCGCCCCCGACGGGGAGAGCCAGCGCTTCACCACCAAGCTGCTGGGCGGGCACAATATCCAGAACCTGACCGGCTGCATCGCCCTGGCCCATCGTCTGGGTATCCCGCTGAGCAAGCTGGTCTATCCTATCCGGATGCTGAGGCCCGTGGAGCACCGGCTCCAGCTGCTGCCTAACGGCTTCATCGACGACGCGTACAATTCCAACCCCGCCGGCTTCCGCAGCGCGCTGGACGTGCTGGCCGGTTTCGACGCCCAGCGGGTGCTGGTCACCCCCGGCATGGTAGAACTAGGGGAGAGGCAGGAGGCCCTCAACCGGGAGCTGGGGGAATACGCCGCCGCCCGCTGCGACTACGCCGTGCTGGTGGGGGAGAAGCAGGCCCCGCCCCTGAAAGAGGGGCTGCTGCGCGGCGGCTTTCCGGAGGAGCGGATTTACGTGGCCGCCACCCTGCAAGACGGGCTGGCGCATCTGAACGCCCTGCCCGCCGCCCCCCGGATCGTCCTGCTGGAAAACGATTTGCCGGATAACTTTTAAAGGAGTTGGTTGACAGATGAAAACCAAGATAGCCGTCCTGTTCGGCGGGCACAGCGTGGAGCACGAGGTGTCCATCATTTCGGGCCTCCAGGCCTTCGCCGCCCTGGACCGGGAGAAATATGACCCCATTCCTCTGTACATCGGGAAGGACAACGCCTTTTACACCGGTGAGGCGCTGGGGAACATCGACAGCTATAAGGATATGAAGGCCTGCCTGGCCGCTGCCACGCGGGTGCTGCTGGTGCCCGGCGAGGCCGGCGTGGAACTGATCCGCTATCCCATGAAGAAGTTCGGCAACAACGTGGTGGGCAGCTTCGAGGCCGCCCTGCCGGTGGTGCACGGCACCAACGTGGAGGACGGCACCCTCATGGGGTATCTCGAAATGCTGGGCGTGCCCTACGCCGCCAGCGACCTGACCAGCTCCGCCCTGGGGATGGACAAATTCGCCATGAAGGCGGTGCTGCGGCAGGCGGGCCTGCCCGTGCTGGACGCGCTGGAATTCACCGGCAAGGCTTACGCTTTAGATCCGGACGCCATCCTGTCCCAAATCGAGGAAAAGGTGGGGTATCCCGTCATCGTCAAGCCGGTGAACCTGGGATCCTCCGTGGGCATTTCCAAGGCAAAGGACAGGGCTTCCCTCCGGGACGCCATGGACCTGGCCGCCTCCTTTTCCCCCCGGATCCTGGTGGAACGGGCGGTGGAACATCTGCGGGAAATCAACTGCGCCGTCCTGGGCGATTACGAAAGCGCCCGCCCCTCCGCCTGCGAGGAGCCGGCCGGCGCCGATGAAATCCTCAGTTACCGAGACAAATATCTCTCCGGCGGCAAGGGCAAGGCCGGCGGGGATAAGGGCGGCATGAGCAGCCTCAAGCGCCGCTGCCCGGCGGAGATCCCCGACGAGATGACCGCCGAGGTGCAGCGCCTGGCCGTGGCCACCTTCCAGGCCCTGGGCTGCTCCGGCGTGGCCCGGGTGGACTTCCTCAACGATAAGGAGACCGGCGGCCTGTGGGTCAACGAAATCAACACCATCCCCGGCTCCCTGGCCTTCTACCTGTGGGAGGCGGCGGGCACCTCTTTCACCGCCCTGCTGGATGAGATGCTGTCCCTGGCCTTCAAGCGGGCCCGCGAGCGGGAAGCCCTGACCTTCACCTACGAGAGCAACATCCTCTCCGGCGTCTCCCTGGGCGGCTCCAAAGGCGGAAAAGCGTAATATTTATTCTGTATACAAAATCCGGCAGCCCTGTTTTGGGCTGTCGGATTTTTAATGAATGGTTAGAGACTGAGCTTAGTAGGACAGGCTATGACATAAAAAATCGGCGCCAGAGGCTGGCGCCGATTTAGGACTACTCCGATTGGTAGTCGCTATAGGCCGTATTCGCTTCATCGGCTTCTTGAAGCAGTCTATCGACATCTGAAGCATCGATGGCAATCCGGGTGGTAATAAGATACTGTGTCATCTCACCCTGCTGACTATATCCTTGCAGTTTAAGAATAATTCCGGTTTGTGCATCCACGTATAGGGTGAATTGGTGAATCTGTAATTTGTCATTGGCATATGCCGAGGGCATTCCCTGAAGCATAAAACAATTTCGGCCTAAGAAAACGTCTCCCCCAACTAGCTCCCAACTATTTAAATCTGCCAACAAATTGAATGCGAGCTCTTGAGAAAAAAGACTCGTGGAGGCAATACCTGTATTTGTTAAGTCGTATCGATAACGATATTCCTTGACCCCGTCCTGGCCGCTATGAATTCTATTGTCAATGAAAGAACGCTGCGGATCCGCTATTCCGTAGACTGAGGTATTCGGTTCATAGGATAGGAGACGATTGTCGACGGGTAGCATAGAGGATACGATTCGAACGGTCTTTGCTCGGTTATCATACGTTGTAAATACAGCGTCTTTAAAATATTGCTCCAAATCCAGCGAATCTCCGGATATCCGTTGATAGGAACGTTGAGAATCAATATTGGTTACATATTTTACAGTGGTTTCTCCCATTCCCAATAGGTTAGTCCGAAATTCCCCTTTAGCTGTTTGAAAATAATCTACGCTGTTGATGATACCGTTTAAGAGCTTCGCTTTTGTGTCTTCGTTTTTTGGCAGCTTTTGTATAAGTTCTATCCAATTGCTTGAAATATTTTCTGTCTGCTCCGGTCTTTCGTCGCGTGGGTTTGAAGGAACGGCAGCGTTTGTGAGAGAGGCTCCGTTTACAAGAAGTCCTGAACATATGGACAAACTGACCATAGCTATACAAGCGCCTATTCTTCTGTGTATTTTCACAGCTTTACTCCTTTCTGTATAGAGTTTATTTTAGTTTATGCAATATTATCTAGAAAATTCATGCAACAGGTTAACGTATCGTATACGTGTAAACTCGTATGCCGTCCGCGCCGGTATAGCCGCTCGCATTACCAGATGGAGATACCGATACAGATTGAAAAGAAAAATAATTGGGCTCTTCATAACTAGTATTTCTGGATACTTCGGGAAGCGTGTTCCATCCACCGGGAGCCGTCCTCTGATTTACACTATGAATACGATAATACGCATTTACATTGCCTGCATAATAATTAGCAGCAGGATCGGTAAAGGAGTTATCATATAAATATACGCTCAACGAAATGTAAACATTCCATCCACTGTGTACATTGCGCATCGTATGATTGCTATGATATTCATACCCACTATTTTTATTACTTGCCACTTCACGTCTTGCATCGCCATTATATAGATTCTTGTTGACAGTCAAATATGTCGGGAAGCCGCTCCTGCTGACATTGACAGCGCTGGCTATCGTGTCGTTATCGATCAACCAATGGGAGTAATACATTTCACGGGAAGAGCCTTCTGAATATCCCACGTCCGGATTAGCTAATCTAGGTGCCACCTTTTCCACACTAAAATCACCGGTGCAATTGTAATCTCGACCACTGTCTTCGACATAATCGGAATACTTATCCATGCAGTTTTGGAATTTCAAAGTAGAGATCGCTGGCTCGTCAATGGATATTTCTTTTGTTTCAAGATACTGAACCAATTCGTTTTGACTGTTATATCCTTTTAAATCCAAAAGAATTCCCGTAAATTTGTCAACCAAAAGAGTGAAGGTCTGGAATCCCAATTTTTCTGCATAATATGTATCCGTGTATCCTTGAATTTCCAAACATGTTCTGCCTGCAAACTCTCGTTCACCTTGCAGAGACCAATTCTCTTTATTGCCTAGTAAACCAAATGTTAATTCTTGAGAGAAGAGGCTCATTCCTGCAAGAGATGTATTTGTCAGGTTAGAACGATAGCGATATTCTTTTGTTCCATCCGGATTGGTTACAATGCGTTCTTCAGTCCCCCTCGCTTTCGCGTTAAATTCGATCCCTCCCGTCGCCACGCTTTTTTTACCGGAAGTTAAGCGTTCGTCAACAGGAAACATGGTATCAATTCTTTCATATGAGCGCATACGATTATTATATACAAGCTCTTGATAATCAGAATAATACGATTCTTTATTTGTCACGGTATCTTGAACAGATTGGTATGCAGTTTGAGCGTCGATATCTACCTGATAATCCACAGTTGTTTCTTCGTTTTCATTGATGAGAGTCGTAACAAATTTCCCGGTTGCTGAATTATAATAATCAATGCTATTAAGCATAGCATCCAAAACAGAGCTCTTTTGTGAGTCATAGTAATTCTCATCCGCTTGTACAATTCCGCCAAACAAGGAGGACACTAAAAAAATAAGCGATAAACTGGAAATTGTGACTTTTGCTTTTCTTTTCATTTTTATCGACCTTTCTTATTTTATTCAAAGTATCCATGCGTTTTGTTTGTGATAGCGATTAATCATCTCTCTGCTTTATATAACCAAATATTAACATAGAATCTTTATTTTGTCAACGTGATTTTATTTTAAAGTATTGTGATTTTTGTTATATAATCTTGAATATAAAGAAATAATATAAGCAAATCTATTGGTAATATAAAGACGAAATAGTGGCTATATATAAAAAATCCCCTCTTAGCCTAGACATCGTGTCTAAGGCTAAGAGGGGGCGCTGCTTGAGGCGGAAATGCCAATTGTTTAGCTATGTTTAGTTACGGCTGCTGGCCGTTGTTCTGGCCGGGCGCCTGGGCGCCCGTGTACGCGGGCTGCTGGGGATAAAGGGGCTGCGCAGGGGCGACGGGCTGGGCGGGCGCCGCCTGGGTGTATACCTTCTGCTCAAGCAAGCCGAAGGCCCGGTTGGCCAGCTTAGACACCAGGGGAAGCCCCGCGTCCTGCTCCTTGACCACCTTGGTGATGGCGATGATGCAGAACACCAGAATAATCAGGGAGACCAGCCCGGTGATACCGTTGAAGACAACGGAAACCGCCGTGCCTACAAACGGGATGGAACGGAATACGTTCAGAATGTCCAGCACGCTTCCGACCAGGGACGACGCCAGGGTCAGGAAAAACGCCTGCATCACCTGCTTGGACAGCCATTCGTTTTTCTCCGCCAGAATCACGAAGCCAAGCAGAAGCCCGCACAGCAGCGTCTGGCCCAGAAAGGCCAGCACGAACGCCAGTACGGCATAGAACCACAGACACACACCGAATTTACCTTTTTGCATGAGAGAAACCCTCCATTCGTATAATGGCCCCCGTCCGTGGGACAAGACGGCCTTTTTTCCAGTATAATCAACCGTCCGGATTTTTACAACCAGCCCCGCCGTATTTTTACGAAAAAATGCGGAAATCTTCATATTTGACAAGAAATGGCGCGGATTTTTGTGTGGGCGTGCCCGCGGCATGTGGAGCGGTACCATCGATAATGCCGGCCTTCAGCGCGGGCACCAGCACCCCGTCCAGGGAGCCGGGGTCGGAGGAACAGTGGATAGCCTCCACCTCCAGCCCCCGGTCGGTCATGGCGGCCATTACCGCCCGCATGAGGGAGTTTTTCCCCGTGCCCGGGCCGCTCTTAATAATGTAGGCCCGCCAGCCGTCGTGGGGAAAGTACAGATCGTCCAGATACCCGACGAATCCTACCGGCGTGTTGGCCCCCAGGAAAAAACGGACGTCCGCCGCGTTCAAGTTGGCTTCGTTCATGCGAATCACTCATCCTTTCTCTCTCGCCGGACGACACGCCGCCCTTTCGAGCGCTCCGCCCCTGTCTCTCGCTCCGGCTTTCCTTCCATGCTATTCCGTTTCCCCCGATTTGGTGCGGATTTCTCGAATCCCCCCTGCATTTCCCCCCGCTTTTCCCATTTTTGCCCGCCTTTCAATATGTACAAAAGTATACCATACTAGTATACTTTATTTTTCATTCCCTCCATTGAGAATCGCGGTCGAATTTGGTATACTACAAGCATAGAGACGCCGCCGCGGATCCGCCGCGGCGGGAATTCCCTTGCGATGCGAAAGGATAGGTAGCCCCATGAGCGAATTTAAATCCGGCAATTGGCAGAAATACATCGATGTGCGGGACTTCATCGCCCGCAACTACACCCCCTACGACGGGGATGAGAGCTTCCTCGCGCCCCCCACCGCGCGCACCAAGGCCCTGTGGGATGAGGTGTCCGCCCTGATGAAGGAGGAGACTGCCCGGGGCGGCGTGTACGACATCGACACCCACACCATCTCCGGCATCGACGCCTACGCCCCCGGCTACATCGACCGGGAGAAGGAGCAGGTAGTCGGCCTGCAGACCGCCGAACCCCTCTGCCGTGCCATTATGCCCTTCGGCGGCATGCGGATGGTGCGGGGCTCCCTGGAAGCCTATGGCCGGGAGCTGGATCCGGAAATCGAAAAGGTGTTCGAGTACCGCAAGACCCACAACGACGGCGTGTTCGATGTGTATACGAAAGAGATGCGGGCCGCCAGGAAGTCGGGGGTCATCACCGGCCTGCCCGACGCCTACGGCCGGGGCCGGATCATCGGTGACTATCGCCGCGTGGCCCTGTACGGCGTGGATCATCTCATCGAGGAGAAGCAGCATTCCCGGGACGACGCGGATTTCAGCGTCATGGACTCCCGCGCCATCCGCCTGCGGGAGGAGCTGGCCGAGCAGGTGCGGGCCCTGGAGGCCCTGAAGCGCATGGCCGCCTCCTACGGGTTCGACATTTCTGTGCCCGCCAAGGATACCAAGGAAGCCGTCCAATGGCTGTACTTCGGCTACCTCGCCGCGGTCAAGGAGCAGAACGGCGCCGCCATGTCCATCGGCCGGGTCTCCACCTTCCTGGATATCTACGCCGAAAAGGATTTGGCCGAGGGCCGCTATACCGAAAGCGAGATCCAGGAGATCGTCGATCATTTCATCATGAAGCTGCGCATGGTGCGCTTCCTGCGCACCCCCGCCTATGACGAGCTGTTTTCCGGCGACCCCACCTGGGTGACGGAATCCATCGGCGGCATCTGCACCGACGGGCGGCATATGGTCACCAAAATGTCCTTCCGCTTCCTGCACACCCTGACTAACCTGGGCCCCGCGCCAGAGCCGAATATGACCGTGCTGTGGAGCCCCCGCCTGCCTGAGAATTTCAAGCGCTACTGCGCGAAGGTGTCCATCGAGACCTGCTCCATCCAGTACGAGAGCGACGAGCTGATGCGCAAGAAGTTCGGCGACGACTACGGCATCGCCTGCTGCGTGTCCGCCATGCGCATCGGCAAACAGATGCAGTTCTTCGGCGCCCGCTGCAACATGGCCAAGGCCCTGCTGTACGCCATCAACGGCGGCCGGGACGAAAAGAGCGGGGTGCAGGTGGGGCCCGAGCTGCTGGCCTGCCGGGGCAAATACCTGGACTACGACGATGTGATGAAGAAGTTCGACACCATCCTCGACTGGCTGGCCCAGCTGTATATCAATACCCTCAACGTCATCCACTATATGCACGACAAATACTGCTACGAGAAGATCCAGATGGCCCTGCACGATAACGAGGTGCTGCGCACCATGGCCTGCGGCATGGCGGGCCTCTCGGTGGTCTGCGATTCCTTGTCCGCCATTAAGTACGCCAAGGTGCGCCCCATCCGCAATGAGGACGGCCTGGCCGTGGACTTCGAGGTGGAGGGCGACTTCCCGAAATTCGGCAACAACGATCCCCGGGTGGACGACATTGCCGTGGACGTGGTCAAGACCTTCATGCGCAAGCTGCGCAAATGCCCCACCTACCGTGAGTCGGTGCATACCCTGTCCATCCTGACCATCACCTCCAACGTGGTGTACGGCAAGAAAACCGGTTCCACCCCCGACGGCCGGAAGGCGGGCGAGCCCTTCGCCCCCGGAGCCAACCCCATGCACGGCCGGGACAGCCACGGCTGCGTGGCCTCCATGATGTCGGTGGCCAAGCTGCCCTACGATTACAGCGAGGACGGCATCAGCTACACCTTCTCCATCGTCCCCGGCGCCTTGGGCAAAAGCGAGGAGGAGCAGGCGGATAACCTGGTGGGCCTGATGGATGGCTACTTCAACGAGAGCGGGCATCACATCAACGTCAACGTCCTCAACCGGGAGCTGCTCCTCGACGCCATGGATCATCCCGAGCAGTATCCCCAGCTGACCATCCGGGTTTCCGGCTACGCCGTCAACTTCGTCAAGCTGACCCGCGAGCAGCAGCTGGACGTCATTAATCGGACGTTCCACACGCGGTTCTAATCCGGCAAAGAGCGCTTGAGGAGGTGTGGAACGTCATCGTTCCACACGCGGTTTTAAAAAGGAAGCCCGGCCCTCGCACGGGGGCCGGGCATTTCTTGCCTGGGAGGCTATTGTATGACCAACGTCATGGGTCGGATCCATTCGGTGGAGAGCTTCGGCGCTCTGGACGGGCCGGGGATCCGCTATGTGCTGTTTTTGCAGGGCTGTCCCCTGCGCTGCCTGTTCTGCCACAACCCTGATTCCTGGAACACGGAGGGCGGGCAGGCGATCGGTTCGGTCGACGTGGTGCGGGACATCCTGCGGTATCAGAATTTCATCCGCCGGGGCGGCGTCACCCTCTCGGGAGGCGAGCCCCTGCTGCAGCCGGATTTCGCTGCCTCCATCCTGGAGGGCTGCCGGGAAAACGGGCTGCATACCGCTCTGGATACCTCCGGCGGCGTTTCCCTGCTGGCCTGCCGGCAGGCGGTGGACGCGGCGGACATGCTCCTGCTGGACATGAAGGCCGCCAACGACCCGTTGTTCCGCACTCTTACCGGCCGGGGGATGGACAACACCCTGGATATCCTCCAGCACTGCGAGACCACCCGGAAGCCCGTGTGGATCCGCCACGTCCTGGTGCCGGGCTATACCCTGACCGAGCCCCATCTGCACGAGCTGGGCCGCCTGCTCCGGGATTTCGCCTGTATTGAGCGGGTGGAGCTGCTCCCCTTCCATAAGATGGGGGAGTACAAGTGGGAGGCCCTGGGGTGTCCCTACACCCTGACCGACACCCAGCCCCCCGAGGCCGCTGAGGTGGCCCGGGCCCAGGAGATCCTCACCAGCTACGGCCTAAGCGTACGCTAAAGCACCTCCAGATCGTACCCGCCCGGCAGCGCGGGAAAGGACGCGGTCGGCAGCGTCTGATACCAGTAGGCCATGCTGAAAAAGTCGTCCTTGCGGGGCAGATAGGTGCGGTCGCCCCGCCAGCCTAAGTCTTGGATAGTGACCTTCAAATCGCTCTCGAACCGGATGGGATCCGGAATGTGCCAGCGGTAGAGGGAAAACCGCTGCTGCGAGTTGTAGCGCCCGTCGGGCGCGATGACGTGGTACATCCCCATGTATGGCGCGGAATAGGTGTTGTACGCCCCGCCCGCCATCCAGTCGTACGCCCCGCCGAAATAGTCTTCGGTGCCGGTGCCGCAGATGGTGGGATACGCCCCGTCCCCGTCCAGGTAGAACTTGATTTCTCCCTCGCCCCACCAGCCGCCGTGGCCGTTGATGCCCACCCCCAGGGCCGTGCCGACGTAATGTCCCCGGCCCTGCACGCCGTCCAGCAGGGTGTACACCCCGCCCTCCACCGGGCGGGCCTGCCGGTACTGGGCGTGGAAATAGGCCGCGTCCTCCGGCACCTCGGTCAGGGCGTAGTTGACCTGGTAATACACGATCGCATCCTGATCGCTCCGGTTCTCCACCGTGATGCGGCACCGCTGACGGAACGGCATTTCCCAAAAGCAGTTGTATCCCCGGTTGGGGGCCACCAGCACCGGCAGGGATTGCAGGGTGGGGAACCGCCCGGTGGAGCTGTCCTGGTTCTGATCCGGCCAGAAAAAGGCGAAAAAGTCGGTGATCGGCGCTTCCACCGACGGCCTCTCCTGCCCGTCCCAGTAAAAGCGCAGGAGGATGTGCCGCCCCAGGGAGCCGCCGATCCAAAAGCTCTGGATCGCCCCCGGCCCCTCGATGTCGGCCACCGTGTAGGTCGTCCCGGCTGGGACGACCACCGAGGGGGAGACCTTCCAGCCCTCCCCGATGTTGCGGGCAAAGTGGGCGCCGGTGCCCTCCATGCCCATGGCCGCCCGTCCCTTTTCGCCTCGGGGGTTCTCCGCGCTGATCGACCGGGTTCTGGCGGGGGAGAGACGGCTTAGATTGCCCATATGCATGCCGAGTCCGTTGAACATAAGCTGACCTCCTTTTCATTGCGTTGCTGTGTGTCCAGAATACCCGATTTTGCCCGCCGGTTCCATGGCGGCGCTTGCGTTGTTTTTAACGATTCTTGCGGGGGATACCGGAAAGGAAGAGTCAATATGCGCCTGGAAGCCCTGTCACCCTGCGTCCATCTGGCCATGCGGTCCTGGATCGATCCGCCCTGCCATATGGCCGACCGGGTGATTTTTGATTACGAGCTGGTGTACTGCGAGAGCGGCCGCGCCTCCTATACCGTGGAGGGGGAGACCTTCGTCTGCGGCCCGGGGGACATCATCCTCTTCCGCCCCAACCAGCGGCACAGCCTGACGGTGATCGACGCCGCCGGCGTCTTTTCCCAGCCGCACGTCCATTTCGACCTGCAATTCGCCCCGGACAGCCACCGGGTGTACGTCAATTTCAAGGACAGGGACGCCCTGTCCCCGGCGGAATGGGGGCTGATGCGGCGGGATCTCCTGCCAGAGCTGGGCCTCGATATTCCCAGCCTCGTCCGCCTGGAACAGCCCGCCGCCTTCCACAGCCGCCTGCTGGATCTCATCGGCGTGTGGGAACGGCGCCGCCCGGCCGACGCCCTGCTGCTGTCCGCCCGCCTGCTGGAAATGCTGTATATGCTGGCCGAGTCCTGCCGCCCCGGCCCCGCCGCGCCCGGCCGGGATAAGGCCCTGTACGACTCGGTGAGGCAGTATATCGAGCAGTCCGGCGGCCCCCTCACCCTGGAGCGGCTGTCCGCCCTGTTCGGGGTCAGCAAGTACCACCTGGCCCACCGGTTCCGCGAACTTTATGGGGAAGCCCCCGTCGCTTACTGGAACCGCCTGCGGGAGGAGCGGGCCCGCCGCCTGCTCACCGCCACGGACGAGCCGGTGTCCGCCGTGGCCGACCGTCTGGGCTTTTCCAGCGTCTATGCCTTCAGCCGCTTCTTCCGCGCCCGCACCGGCCAGTCTCCCACCGCCTGCCGCCGGGAAGCCCGCCCATAAAAACAGCCGGCATACCGTCAGGTATACCGGCTTTGGTTCAGGTGCGCTTGGGGTACGGCATTCCCTCCGGCAGCCCCAGCACATAATCCGCCGAGACGTTGTAAAACCGGCAGAGCTTTGCAATGTCCTCGGTATGATAGGGCACTTTTCGGGTTTCGTATTTGGAGACAGCGGACTGCTTGCATCCGAGCAGTTCGGCAATTTTGGTTTGCTTGACATCCCGGTCTATTCTCAGTTCAGTCAGTCTATCGATATAATCCATAGCAGCATACCTCCTGCTATCAGCTTACAAAAGTCTGGGTAAGACTATTGAAAAATAGTCTTACCCAGACTATAATAAGCAGGGGAGGCAATGGATATACATTGTGAAAATACAAGATGAGGGATGGAGGATTCTTCTCTATCATAAAAGCAGCCGGCATACCGTCAGGTATACCGGCTGTATCTGGCTAGAGAGATGTTTCCGCTCTTCGCTTTCTTTCATTATAATATGACCAATATATGCCCGGACAGGCCGGAATGCAAGAGGGATTATTCCACGGAGAACCAGATGCCCCCGTCGTTCCGTTCCAGAAACACCACCAGCGGCTGGTCACCCTCGTCCACCATGCCGTAGACGATCCCCTCCGCCTCGCCGCCCTTGTACAGGTCGGTCAGCGCCGGCTTCAGCCCCGCCAGCGAGACGAAGTCGTTGTACTTCACGCCCTTTTGACTGACGAACTTGAACAGGGCGTTGTTCAGGCTGACTGCCTTGCCGTCGGCGCTGTCCAATACCTTGATTTTGTACGTGACCAGCAGGTATTCCTTGCCGGCTTCCGGCTTTTTGTTGAAGCGGTTGCCAGCCACGGCGAGCGCCCAGGCTTCCTGTCCCCGCTTGACGTCCGTCACCGTCAGCTCCAGCCGGTATTGGTCAAACAGCGTGTCCATTCCGTTGAAAACGGCCGTGTCTCCCTTCCGGATGGGCTTTTCTCGCGAGCCCGGCCCGGGCGGCACAGTCGTTTTCGCGGTCGCCGTCGTCACGGCCTGCGCCTTGACCGTCTGCGTCGTACCGTTTTGAACAATGACCGTGCTGCTTTTATATGTTACCGCGTCGGTCGGAGGTAGGAATAGCCAGACTATCAGCCCCAGGCAGAACAGGATACCGACAAACCCAGCGATCATGTTCACGACGATCCATCTGCGCCTCACTTGATCCTGCCTTTTTTTCGCCTTCGGCTCCTTCTTGTTCAGCTCCGTGCCGCAATAGTCGCAGAACGGCCCCTTGGAATCCCCGCCGCAGTTTGGACATTTCATCCGACGTATCCCTCCCACCTTGTTCTTCCTTATAGTATAGCATAGGACAACACGCCGGGCAAAAAAATATTTTTTCCGTTTAAATGCCGCGGTAAGTTCCCGTTTGCCGAA
>CEAA01021978.1_pt1 | contig 24567 bp, 26 predicted proteins | sample 557551 | NCBI WGS metagenome assembly CEAA01 (sample SAMEA3182115, study PRJEB8094) | gut metagenome | biome: human; feature: gut; material: Stool; isolation source: human stools | place: Canada | collected 2013-06-11
AATTATCCGCAAGTACCGTCAAGGGAAAGATTTTGTTGTGGAATATCCGAAGAAAAACGGCATGGTGGGCAAAGTGCTGTTCTACAATGACGGTTTCCGCAGGAACACCAAAGTTGAAAGCGGAACCCCCGACATAATAGCAAGAGTAGTCGAGAACTATGGACGCAACAGCCTGATTAAGAGGCTGCAAGCAAACAAATGCGAGTGGTGCGGCGCAGAAAATGTGCCGCTTGAAATACACCATGTACGAAAACTCAAAGATTTAAGTGGCAGAAAACAATGGGAACTCGCCATGATTGGGCGTAAGCGCAAAACAATGGCACTCTGCGTAGACTGCCACGATAAGTTACACGCTGGGAAATTAGACTGACACCTGGAGAGCCGGATACATCGAGAGGTGTAAGTCCGGTTTGGAGGGGAGTTCCCGGAAACCTGCCATAGTGATATGGCAAGGCGCCGGGTTCTTACCCTACTTCTGACGAGCCTTGCACCGATCCCATTTGCCACCAGCGTCAACCGGGAGCTTGGCAGCATGGGCTCCAACTATTTCAAGTCCCTGCTGGCCGTTGGCTTTCAGGGTGTGCTGATTTTGGTATGCGTGGCGATCTATGCGGTTTTGGTGCAGAGCATCGCCATTGGCAGCGATGTGATGAACGCCGTCTGGACGTGTATCGGCTATACTGTCCTGCTGTGCTTCACCCTGTTCAAGACGGGCAGCCTTGCCAAATCCATTTTCGGTGCGCACTAAATCTTCGGGCCAACTTGACCCAAAGTAAAACAACAGCACGGCTCCTTGAAACCGTGCTGCTGTTCGTCATACCTGATGCTCAATAATCCATTTTACCATGCTTTCAAAGGAGCGTATTCCCGCCGCCACTTCGAGGATCATGGCGGACAGCTCATCCTGCGAATAGTCCAGATCAATGCCGTTCAGGGCAAGGAAAACCAGCATGGTGTGTGTGCCGATCCGTTTGTTCCCATCCACAAAGGCGTGGTTTTGAATGAGCCCGAAGCCGAGCCTTGCCGCTTTCTGCTGCAAGGACGGATAGGCGGCAGTTTCACCGAATCCCTGAAAGGGGGCGTTCAGAGCAGAATCTAAAAGCCCTTCATCCCGCAGGCCGTCTGTTCCGCCGGTTTCCTTTATCAGCTCGGCGTGCAGCATCAGGATTTGCTCTTTTGTCAGTTTTTTCATTTGGCAAGCTCCTCATACGCCTGCCGATTCTTGGCGATCAGCCTTTTGGAAATGGAAAGGACATCTTCATCGGATGCAAGCTGTTCCTGCTCCGCCTGCCCAAATTCCACGATCAAATATCGTGGGACATTGTTTTTCAGAATGACGGCGGCACCGCTTTCATCGACAAGTCTTGCCACTTTGGAAAAGTTCTGATTGGCCTCCGTGATGGAAACGAGACTGCTTGTGTTGATATTCACGGTTATCACCTCCACCCTTATTATATGCGAATATTAGGATAAATTCAACCTATTTCAAAAAAGAAAGGAAAATCGCCTATCGAAAAGTACAGCATCATATACTCCGACCCGTCGTGGCGGTATCGGATGAACAAGGGACAGGGCGTGGCCGAAAACCATTACGGCACCATGGGCCTTGCGGAAATATGTGCGCTGCCTGTGTCGGAGCTATCCGCCAAAGACAGCGTACTTTTTTTGTGGGCCACCCTCCCACAGCTCCCCGATGCTCTCCGGGTCATAGAGGCGTGGGGCTTTCAGTACAAAACGACGGCCTTTGTATGGCTCAAACGCAACCCAAAATCGGACGGATGGTTTTTCGGCCTCGGCTATTGGACACGGAGCAACACGGAAATTTGTCTGCTGGCGACCAAAGGCCATCCGAAACGGAAATCCGCCGCTGTCCATCAGCTCATTATTTCCCCGGTGGAGGCTCACAGCAAAAAGCCGGATATAACCCGTGACAAGATTGTGGAGCTCATGGGTGATCTTCCCCGGGTGGAGCTGTTCGCCCGGCAGCGGGCTCCCGGCTGGGACGCATGGGGAAATGAAGTGGACAGCACCATCACATTGTGAAGTGAAAGGAGGTTTTCTATGGCCTATGTGCCGATGCCCAAAGACCTGTCCAAAATTAAAACCAAGCTGGCCTTCAACCTGACGAAGCGCCAGCTCATTTGCTTTTCTGTGGCGGGTGCGGTGGGGATCCCCATGTATCTCTTTACCCGTGCCCACATCGGGAACAGTCTGGCGCTGCTCCTGATGATCGGCCTCATGCTTCCCGGCTTTATGTTCGCCATGTACGAGCGTGACGGGCTGCCGCTGGAAAAGGTGCTGCGGAATATTCTCCGCACCTGCTTTCTCCGCCCCCGGGTAAGGCCGTATCAGACCGAAAACTTTTATGCCCTGTTGAATGAGGAGGCGAAACCTATTGAACAGAAATCAGCAAAAGCAAGCACCCATATCAAAAGGCCGGGCCGCAAAGCGTAAGCCCGGCGTTCCCTATACAGCCCAGCAGACTATCCCATATCAGCAGATGTACAGGGACGGTATCTGCCGGGTGGACGACCGCTTATACACAAAATGTATTGAGTTTGAGGACATCACCTATCAGCTGGCACACCCCGACGATCAGGCCGCCGTTTTTGACGGGTACTGTGCTCTGCTCAATTCCTTTGACAGCACCCTGCCTTTCCAGCTGTCTTTCATCAACCGTCGCTCTCGCCCGGACAACCGCTGTCAGGGGAATATTCCTCTGCACAGCGATGCCTTTGACGATCTCCGGCAGGAGTATGTGGATATGCTGACGAAGCAGCTCGCCCGCAGCAACAACGGCATGGTGCGGACACGGCTTGTCACCTTCGGCGTACAGGCCGAGAGTGCCCGGGCCGCCCGGCCACGTCTGGAACGGATGGAGGCTGAGGTGACAGGAAACCTCCGCAGGCTGGGCGTTCGCTCTCATCCTCTGTCGGGGCGGGAACGTCTGGAACTCCTGCACGGCCAGCTTCATCCCGGCGAGCGTGAGCCCTTCCGCTTTTCGTGGGAGGATATACCGCAATCCGGGCTTTCCACCAAGGACTATATTGCTCCGACCGGCTTTGACTTCCGGCAGAGCCGGTCATTCCGCATCGGTGCGACATGGGGTGCGGCCTCGTATCTGCAAATCATGGCATCGGAGCTTTCCGACCGGCTGCTGGCGGAGCTGTTGGAGCTGGATGCGGAAATGACCATCACCCTGCATATCCAGACGGTGGATCAGACCAAGGCTGTCAAGGCTATCAAAAGCAAGGTATCCGACATCGACAAAATGAAGGTGGAGGAGCAAAAACGGGCGGTGAAATCGGGCTATGACATGGACATTCTGCCGCCCGATCTTGTGACCTTCGGGCAGGACGCCAAAACGCTGCTGGAGGATCTGCAGAATCACAACGAGCGGATGCTTCTGTTGACCTTTCTTGTGGTAAACATGGCTGCCACCCGGCGGAAGCTGGATAACGATCTGTCGGCGGTATCCGGCGTTTTGCAGAAATACAACTGCTCCCTCCGGCGACTGGATTTCCAGCAGGAACAGGGGCTGATCTCCTCTCTGCCGCTGGGCCTCAATCAGATTGAGATTCAGCGGGGTATGACAACCAGCAGCACGGCTATTTTCATTCCCTTTCTCACGCAGGAGCTCCGTATGGACGGCGAAGCTGTGTACTACGGGGTGAACGCTCTGTCCCATAACGTCATCATGGCGAACCGCAAGACACTGAAAGTGCCCAGCGGTTTATATCTGGGCACCCCGGGCGCCGGAAAATCCTTTTCCGGCAAACGGGAGATCGTCCATGTGTTTTTAGCTACCGCCGATGACATCCTCATTGTTGATCCGATGGGAGAATATGCGCCGCTGGTGCGGCAGTTCGGGGATCAGGGACAGGTCATTGAAATTTCTATGGACAGCCCGTACCACATCAATCCGCTGGATTTGTATATGGTGACGGACGGGGATATGTCGCCGGTCAGCCTGAAATGCGATTTTGTCCTTTCACTTATGGAGGCGACCCTTGCCGACAAGGAGGGGTTACAGCCGGTGGAGCGGACAATCATTGACCGCTGTGTTCGGCTGGTGTACCGGGAATATCTGGCACACCCCGACCCGGAACAGATGCCGCTTCTGCAAGACCTGTACGACATTCTGAACCGGCAGCCGGAGCCCGAGGCCAGACGGCTGGCGACTGCGCTGGAAATCTATGTTTCCGGCTCGTTGAGCATCTTCAACCACCGCACCAACGTGGATTTCGACCGCCGTGTTGTCTGCATCGATCTGGAAAAGCTGGGGACGGGCCTGCGGAAAATCGCCGTCCATATCATGCAGGATTTGACCCATACCCGGGTATCCATGAATTTCGCCTCCGGAAAATATACCTGGTGCTATTACGATGAATTTCATGTGCTGCTACAGGACGAGCTGACCGCCCGGTATTTCGTCACCATCTGGAAAATGCTGCGTAAAAAAGGGTGTATCCCGTCAGCCTTAACGCAAAACGTGAAGGATCTGCTTGCCAGCCGGGAGATTGAAAACATACTGGAAAATTCCGATTTCATGGTACTGCTGTCACAGGCGCAGGGCGACCGCAAGATTCTGGCGGAGAAGCTGGGGATCAGCCCGCACCAGCTTTCCTATGTGACCCACAGCGAACCGGGCGAGGGATTGCTGTTTTTCGGCAACACCATTCTGCCCTTCGTGGATCATTTCCCGAAGGATACCCGGCTGTATCAGATCATGACGACCCGCCCGGAGGAGGTACAGCATGACCCGGCAGGATGATCCCACTTCGGGCCAAGTTGGCCCGAAGTCCCAATTCCAGCCGGACAGCGAAAAGCCACGCCCATCCGAGCGGCTGCGGCCGGACGAGGAGCCGGGAATCGCCAAATCAAAGCTGCGGGCAGACAAGACTGGATCCAAGCTGGAACAGGCCAGAGTAAGGCTGGCCGCTCAAAAGCCAAAGAAGCCGCCCGGTATTGGAAAAAAGGCAGTACGGCAGATACGGGCCGGGACATGGCAATATCTTCACGACAAAATCCATCAGGTGGAGCAGGAAAACGCCGGTGTGGAGGGTGCCCACAAATCCGAACTGACCGCCGAGGGAGGGCTGCGCAGGCTGTCACGCTATGCGAAAAAGCGGTGGAACACCCGCCCCGCCCGGCTGGCGGAGAAGTGGGAACGCAAAAATATTCGGGCAAATACGAAATGGGAATTTCAGAAAATGGCGCAGGAGCATCCGACGTTGAAAAGCAATGTTCTGTCCCGGGCCGTACAGAAGCACAAGCTGAAACAGCAATATGCGAAAAAGGCACGACAGACGGCCAAGCAGGGAGCCAAAGCAGCGGGCAAGGTGGCATCGTATACGGAAAAGGCGGCCCGTGCCGTGGGCGGGGTGATCTTGCGTCATCCGGTGGGAGCGCTGATCGTGGCGGCGGCTGTCCTTGTGGGGTATCTGCTCTGCTCGGTGTTCTCCCTGTTCCCTCTGCTGGGAGGCGGGATGACGGGCACAGTGGAAAGCGCCGCCGCATATACCGCTGCGGATGCCGATATTATGGGAGCCGAAACGGACTACAACGCTTTGGAGGAAGCCTTGCGTCAGGAGCTGGCCGGGATCGAGGCAGCACACACCGGCTATGACGAATATCGCCGTGATGTGGACGGTATCGGGCACGCTCCCCACGAGCTGGCCGCCTATCTTTCCGCCAAATATGGTGCGTACACCCGGGCAGGGGTACAGGAGGAGCTGCGGGCTTTATTCAGCGAGCAGTATGTCCTGACACTGACCGAAGCGGAGGAGCAATGGGCGGACGCCGACGGAAATATCCATGTGCGGCGTGTCCTGTACATCACCCTCCGCAGCCGTAGCCTGTCCGATCTGGCAGGCTCCCGGCTGAACGCCGAACAGAAGGAGCTTTACGATGTCATGCTGGAACTAAAGGGCAACAGGCCCGACCTATGGAATGAAAGGAGCGCCTATGAACAGTAAGATTGAAAAAATCGACAGAGAATTGGAAAAGGCCCGGGATAAGGCCGCCGAATGGGCGGCCAAAGTGCGGGAGCTGGAACGGCAGCGGCAGGAGGAGGAAAACAGCCAGATCGTGCAGGCGGTGCGCTCCCTGAAGCTCACGCCGGAGGAGCTGGCCGCCTTTTTTCAGAATCCCGCCAACCTGACAGCTTCGGGCCAAGTTGGCCCGAAGTCCACGAACAAGAGCAAGGAGGAATCAGCCCATGAAGATTAAAGCCTGTATTCCGACGGTACTGGCCGCCCTGTCCCTGTTTATCCTTCCGGCCAGTGCGGAGCCGCTTTCACCGCCCGGCACCGGAACAGTGATCGACAGCGGCACCGACGAGGACGGCAAGGAATTTTACACCATCCAGGCCCCCGACAAGGCCGTGTTCTATCTCATCATCGACCGGCAGCGTGGAACGGAGAATGTCTATTTTCTCGATGCGGTTGCCGCAAAGGACTTGCTGTCCTTGGCAGAGCCGGAGAAAAAACCGCCGGTCACGCAGACCACAGCCGCCCCGCAGCCGGAGACTCCGGCCCAGCCTGCACCGCAGGGCTCCGGCAATCTCTGGCTTCTTGCGGCGGTGTTGGCCGTGGTGGCCGCTGGCGGCGGGATCGGGTATTACTTCAAGATATACCGTCCCCGGCATCAAGTTCCCGATCTGGACGAGAATGACAGCGACGAGCCTGCGCCGTGGGATGACGATACCAACATAGACGAAGAAACGGAGGAGGACGAATGAATTTCACCGACAGTCCCTATGAAAAGATGATGAAGGAAATCCCCCGCCCCTATCGGGAGGAGGTTCCCTGCAAGACCTGCCGCCACCGTTTCCGCTGTAAGGGGCGGTGCCGGAAACGGTTTCGGGCGCTGCGGGAAAAGCAGGCCGATGCTTGGGGTCAGACCGACCCGGAGCGATAGATGCGGCGGGAGCTTACCCGTGACGAGCGGCGGGCGATCCGGCGATTGGTGACAAGCCTATGCGCTAACTATGACAGGACGGAGGGGCTCTGCTTGCCGCTGGACTGTCCCTGCTATATGCTGAACAAGTGGTGGACGGGCGGCTTCTGCCGTTACTTTGAGGCAGCGGTGCTGCCGGTGAATTCGGCACTGGCAGCGGCTGTCACCGGCAAAGGAGCAGCCCCGGACACCCGGCTCTGTGCGGTATGCGGGCGAGCGTTCCTTCCGGCTGGGAAACAGGCATATTGCTCCGTTATTTGTGCAGAGGCCGCCCGCCGGAAACGGCAGCGGGAATACATGAGAAAAAGGCGGGTCGGGCGTTAGCTTTAGCCGCCCGTAAGCCCGCCTGTATCAACGCTTCCCGGTCACACTTCCGGGGCGGGTGGTATCTGTTCACCTCCCGCCCCGGTTTATGGCCGAAAAAGCTAACATCGAAAGGAGTATGCCGATGGATATGGTACAGGGATATGCAATCCGGCAAGTGGTTTTGTTTGAGAACAACCGTGGGATCGCTTTCGGGGAAAATCCGGCGGCTCCCTCACCGTTTGCAACATGGCAATATACCGAGAATGACAGCCAGCGGGATTATTATTGGGGACACTATTTCCCGGACGAAAAAAGCGCACGGGACGATTTTGATTCCCGTGTGAAAAGGTATCGCAGCGATATGGGATTCAAGGAAAAATCTTCCATTATCGGCAGGCTGAAAGAGGCTTCCGACCGGCAGGAACCGTCCAAAGCCGACAGGCCGATGGAGCGAGAGGACAGATGACGGGACGGCGTACCCGGGACATTCATCTCCATGTGATGGTGTCGGCGGAGGAGCTTGCACAGATACGGGAGCGAATGGCGGATGCGGGTATCCGCAACGCCGGAGCCTATATGCGGAAAATGGCCCTAAACGGGTATGTGCTTCATGTTGATCTTGAGCCGGTGCGGGAGCTGGTTTCCTTGCAGCGGCGGTGCGCCAACAATCTGAATCAGGTGGCTGTCCATGCCAACACCTGCGGCGTATACCCGGACGAGATCGCCGGGCTCCAACGGGACTATCAGGCGCTATGGAGCCGGGTGTCCGCTGTGCTGAATCAGCTGGCGGCGATTGTGGATAAATGACGATGGCAAAGGGACAGGCCGGACAAGACTCGACCCCCATCGGCATCCTTGCGTCCTCCACGGCCCGGATGATACAATATAGGTAGGATATATCCACTGAAAGGAGCTGCAAATATATGCGTATCATTTTCAAGATTTTTGCCGTGCCGATTATGCTCATCCTGACCGTGGTGGTTGCCGTTTTCAAAGCCCTGCTTCATGTGGGCGCATGGCTGCTGGGAATAGCCTCCGGGCTGATAGCGCTGCTCGCTGCGGCAATGCTGTTTACCGGGGAATATGTGGGAGGTGGTGTATACATGGCGCTGGCGTTTTTGGTGTCGCCCTTTGGGCTGCCCACCGTGGGGGCATGGCTTCTGGCCCATTTGCAGATCGTCAACTACTCACTGCGGGATTTCATTATGAGCTGACAGCTTCGGGTCAAGTTGGCCCGAAGTATCGAACACGAAGAACGGCGGCCCGATTTGGGCCGCCGTTCTTCGTGTATCCATCCTGCCCGTCCCATTTTGGTATCCGTCTATCACATTCCAAAATCTTTCACAATACGGAGGAGATGACGTACACGGCCACTACCTATCTAAAATCGCATCATATCAGTAGCGGCAAGACAATTCGGGAATCCATGCAGGATCGTTTTGATTACGGACAAAACCCGTACAAAACGCAGGACGGAGATTTGATTCTGTCCTACGAATGTGACCCCGAAACGGCTGACGCAGAATTTCTTTTAAGCAAGGCAAAGTACAAAGCAATTACAGGCAGGGAGCAGAAGCGAGACGAGGACGTGCTGTGCTATCAAATACGCCAAGCCTTTCCACCCGGCGAATTGGATGCGGAGGCGGCCTTGCAAACCAGCTATGAACTGGCGATGCGCTGGACAAAAGGCAATCATGCCTTTTTTGTAGTGTCCCACGTGGATCGTCCCCACCCGCATTGTCATATTTATTATAATTCGACCTCGCTGGATTGCGCCCGGAAATTTCGGGACTTTTTAGGGTCGGGCCGTGCCTTGCGGCGGTTGTCTGACCGGGTATGTATTGAGCATGGCCTATCGGTGATTACCAACCCAAAGCTGCACAGTCAGGGGAAATTCAAGCACTACGGCGATTGGCTGAACGCAGGTGGAAAACAACCGACCTATCTGGAACAGCTGCGGACAGTCATCGATGCGGCGCTGGCGAAACAGCCTGCTAACTTTGCCGCTTTTCTCTCATACATGGAGGCGGCAGGATATACAGTCAAGCACGGTCGCAGCGGGAGCATCAGCTTTCTGGCTCCCGGCCAGAAACGTCCCACTCGTCTGCGTGCCTCCACCCTCGGGGAAGGCTACGGGCCGGAGGAGATACAGGCCGCCATATCGGGTAGCCGACGGATCACGGAGGCGACGGATCGCAAGGTCAACCTGATCGTGGATATTCAGGCCAAGCTGCGAGAGGGTAAGGGGCCGGGCTATGAACGATGGGCCAAGGTTTTTAACCTCAAACAGCTGGCGGCGGCGCTGGCCTATTTACAGGAAAACAACCTGCTGGAATATGCACAGCTTGAGGAAAAAGCGGAAGCGGCTGCCGGGCAGTTTCATGCTCTGATGGACGAGATCAAGACCATCGAGGCAGCGCTGACCGTCAACCGGGAGCTCAAGGCAGCCACGGTGAAATATGCCAAGACCCGTCCCGTTTTTGAAGCCTACAAGGCGGCGGGCTACAGCCGGAAATTTCTTGCGGAGCATGAAGCGGAGCTGGCGATCTACCGGGCCGCCCGAACCGATTTTCAGCGGCTTCTGAACGGGGCGAAGCTGCCGAAAATGGACAAGCTCAAGGAGGAGGGCCGTAAGCTGACCGACCGAAAAAAGGCGTTGTATGCGGACTATCAGGAAGTCAAACGGGATATGCAGGAGGTGTTGGCCGCCAAGGCCAACATCGACTATCTGCTCGGCTACGACGGGCAGGAGAAAAACAAGAAACAGGAGCGATAGCGGATGGGACGCATAAGGAGCAAAGCGACGCAACCACTTCGGGCCAACTTGGCCCGAAGCACCGGGTTTGGGGAGGCTCCCCAACAAGCAGTTTTATGCGGTTTCGCCGTAAGGCAAACCGTGTAAAACTTGCAACTGTGGCCACAGTTGCCCTGCTTGCCGCTACCCACTACCAAATTCTAAATCATAGTTTAGTCATTATATCTGATCTGGCGCAGACTGGCTTGAACGCATATCCAGCTTAATGCGATTCGCCACATTCTGTATCTTGAAACAACCCTGTAGGGTCGATGAGCGGGAACAGAAAATTATTATAGTCAATTATTTTACATTTGCCATGCCTGTGGCTGTCTGCAATGCCAAAGGAGCTGGCTGTATGCACTCAGGCGTACAACAATGATATTCTCAACTTTTCCCACAGGAAATGCCAAGTGTGTCGCAGAATGTAAGCGGAATGGTATTCAGCTTACGGTGTGAGTCGATAACCGGGATGCACTGACCATATCTGCTCATCGTCCCAATCACGCAGGCCGGACGGCTGCTGGGAATATTAAGGTAGATTTCCTCCGATCCGCTTCAAAAACATACACTATTTCTTCGGCGGTAATGCGCTCATTGCTTTCAACTCGCGTCGGCACAGAATTGCGCAAAGGACAAATGCCAGGGTATCCGCCACAGGCCCCGCCACGAGAATGCCAGACAACTGCCAGAAGTAAGAGCAGATGAGCATAGCCGGGATATAAAACAACAATTGTTTTGAGAGCGAGGCAATAGCAGCCTTAACTGGCTGTCCAATGGCCTGGAAGAATATCCCCGCAGCCAGTTGTAACCCGTCCAGAAATACCAGCGCCAAATAAATGTGGAAGCATTGCACCGCAAATTCTTCATACAGGTCGGATTCAGTTCCAAAAATACGGATAAGCTGCAGGGGGAAACATTGAAAAATCGCCCATGACGCCAAAGTAATAACGCTGCAGACACCCGCGCTTAACAGAAATACCTTTTTCACCCGGTCATATTTCTCCGCGCCATAGTTAAAACCTATAATCGGCTGGCTGCCGCTGGCAACGCCAATACCGATGGAAAGCGCCAGCACATTCACTTTCATACACAATCCAAAAGTGGTGATTGGAATATCCGGGCCATAAACCGAGCTCGCCCCATACTTCGTGAGCAGATTGTTAGAAATCATAGCGACAACTGTAGATGTGAGATTGTTAAAGCAGCTCGCAAATCCAAGACTTGCGATCCGTCCGATTATTTGCATATCCAATCCAAAAGATGCTTTCGTCAAACGGATTGTTTGAAATCGGAACAGATATACTGCGTTGCAAATCAGCCCGACGCATTGACTCATAATCGTAGCCAGAGCCGCCCCCTCCACGCCCCAGTGAAATACAAAAATGAAAAGAGGGTCAAGGATCGTATTTAGAATGGCTCCGATCATCATAGAGAACATGGCAAATTTGGGACTGCCATCTGTCCGAATTGCCGAATTGATCACGATCGCGACAATGGCGCAGGGGAATCCAAACACAATGATGCGGCCATAATTCAGGACATAGGGGAGAATGTTATCTGTCGCGCCAAACAACCGGCAGAGGGGCTTCAAAAAAATGGATGCCAGCACAACGAAAATAGCGCTGATCACAGCGGATGAGGCGACCGCATTCCCGACTCCCTTAGCCGCCTTTTCCGGTTCGCCTTTCCCCAGGTGCAAACTGAAAAATGCCGCAAGGCCATCGCCAAACAGGGCTGCGACCGAAATCGCGATCGTGGCAATCGGCGCAATGATGTTCGTTGCCCCGTTTCCCAGAAAGCCAACGCCCTGACCGATAAAGATTTGATCCACCATGTTGTACAGCGAATTGATAATCAGTGAAATAATACTTGGAATAGCATATCTTGCCAGTAGCTTGCCGACCCGCTCATGGCCAAGTGGGTTTGCTGTTTGTACATTGTTCATGGCAAAGTCCTCCTTCGCTTTAATAAATAGAATTCTATCTATATGGGCAAAAAATTTACCGGGTGTTTTCTGTCATTTTCAGGATGACCGTTTCGAATACCTGCAGATCCTCCTCGGCGATGCCGTAAAAAACACTGTGCATATAGCAGGTAATGCGTGAAGTGATGTCGGTCTGCATTTTGAGCGCCTTGTCTGTCAAGATAAGCTTCTTAAATCTGCCGTCACCAGCAATAGTTTCCCGGCGCAGATAGCCGCCCCGAACCAAATTATTGACCAGGCTTGTAACAGAGGGGCCCTTGATATCCAGAAACTCTTCCAAGTCTTTCGTAAACACATCTTTCCGCCCGGACTCCATCATGATGTAATGCAAGACATGGGCTTGAATGCCGGTCAATGGCATATCTGAGAATTGACGCATGAAATAGCGGCGCATCATTCTCGTTAATTTGTCGAACTTTCCCATCAATTTTACATCATCCATCGTACACAACTCCAGTCATACAGATAGAATTCTATGCAAGTACATGATAATACACCTGCGTGGTTCAAATGTCAAGGGGGGAGAATATTATTTTGCAATATATCTCTGTGATGTAAATAGATATGAACCAATCTAGGGCGTATCTGAAAAGTCAGACAACTTCGTCATTTTAACAAAAGGGAGATAGAAGCCACATATACGAACGCCAAAAACGAAGTGGCGAGTTTATCATATCTGGAGGCAACACGACGGAACTGTTTAAGTTTGTTGAAAAAGCACTCAACCAGGAGGCGCTCCTTATAAAGACACCAATCAACATACCAAGGCTCTTTTGCGTTCTGCTTTGGTGGAATCACATAGTTAGCATTGTGCTGTGTGATATAAGAGCGGATCTCGTTTGTTCCATAGGCCCGGTCACCCAGAACATTGCAGCCTGCGATTGTTGTTGATTCAAGCAGAGGAACAGCCATCTTAGAGTCATGAACCTCACCGCCGGACAGCAGGAAAGAAACGGGATTTCCCAGCCCGTCAACGATAGCATGAATCTTTGTGGTTTTTCCGCCTCGGCTTGTTCCGATAAACTGGTTATATTCTGAATTTACAGCCCCTTTTTTGCTCCCGCACTTTGCGGATGTGCTTTTATCGAAGTGCTGTCGATGCTCAGATTTTCCATATCAGCATCTGCGTTCAGGGCATGGAAAATAGCCTCCAGCGTTCCATCGTCACGCCACTTGCAGAATCTGCTGTATACGCTTTGATGTGGAGGATACCGGCTGGGAATATCCTCCCATGCAGAGCCACTACGAGCAAGCCAGAGGATGGCGTTCAACATAGTCTTGTTATCCCATTTCGCAGGACGGCCTGTTTTGGCTACTGGGAAAAGATACTGGATGCGCTCCCATTCGTCATCGCTGATTTCATATCGTTTTGCCATTGGCTATCATCTCCTATTTGTTTTTAGTGTAGCAAATGATAACCTTTTGTGCAATTTTTTGTTTTCAGATACGCTCTAGTATGTTAAACACCAAATTTACCTCCGCTACAAACTGCATTTTTTATCCGGCGCTTTCTACATTTTATCACTGGTGCTGACACTTTCTTACAATTTATTTTCCGCATTGAACTCATTTAGATAGCTCTATTATTAATAGACGACTTAAAAATGCTCGCAGGCAACGTGTCGCAAGTATTGAGCAACATATGTTGTTGAAGCTAATTTTTACGATGTGTTATGCTGATTTTATACAAATGCTTTGTCTATGAAAACAAAAGAGATCCAGGGTTAGCGTTCATAGCGTAGAGGCACAGCATGTTGGACTCTGCTGCTATTTTATTACTTGGCATTGAGAATTATATGGGAGGTAGTTTCATGAAAGCTTCGGAGTTTGCAAAGGCAAAGACAGAATTTGACGGCGGCCTGTACATAACAGACAATACGGAAATTGTAAATGCTACTCCTGCAATCTTGGATCTATTTTCATGTTATGAATTAAGGAGGAGCGATACGACGGTTGCCTTTTATAAAAGGATATGCTTTTCAAAAGAGTTCTCGCCAGCATTAATGAAAGAAGCCAGCGCAAAATTCGCCATTCCGTCGCTTACAAATGCTGAGGACCATATAGTACTGGCACGCGGAGAGGAGATATACGTGCATGCCAACACCGACAGGGGGCTGCTTTACGGCGCCGCTTCACTTCTCCATTTGTCAGAAGGGGGCTACGTAAAAAACTTGTGCTTCTATAATTCTCCTATCTGTCAGGAGCGGGGGATAAAGCTATTTATTCCATCAAAGAGGAATGTCCCTTTTTTTAAAAAGTTTGTCAATATGCTTGTCTTTTACAAGTTTAATACGATTATGATTGAAGTAGGGGGGGCGATGGAATACAAACGGCATCCGGAAATCAATAAAGAATGGGTGGCGTATTGCAGGGAGATGTCGGAATATTCCGGAAAAACGACGGTTATACAGGACAAAACCTTTCCATGGTATAAAAACGCCATTCATATGGAAAATGGCGACGGCGGCTATTTGAGCCAGGACGAATTAAGAGGTTTGATTCAGTACTGTAAAGAGCGCGGGTTTGAAGTGATTCCCGAAGTTCCCTCTCTGGGACACTGCGACTATTTGATGATGGGAAATCCCGATATTGCCGAGCGGGCCGACGATCCGTATCCGGACACCTATTGCCCCTCAAATCCCAAATCTTATCAAATATTGTTCGATGTCATTGACGAGATCATTGATGTCTTTGAGCCTTCGATAATGAACATTGGCCATGATGAATACTATACCATAGGAGTTTGCGAGAAGTGCAGAGGGAAGAGTGGAGCGGATCTTTTTTCGGCTGACGTGAATAAAATTGCAGACTATTTGGCGGCTAAAAACGTCCGAACGATGATTTGGGGAGATAAGCTGCTCAAAAATGCAATCGTTCCTGGGTCGGGCCCTTTTGGTGGAGCACAGATTAAAATGTATACCCCTGCCTTTCACATACAGGACGGAAAATTCATTGGGATCATGCCGGCGACTTATCAGGCGATCGATAAAATATATAAGGATATTGAAATCCTGCACTGGAATTGGGGCCTTGCAGAAAATCTTGAGGACGAACTCTTTGAAGCGGATCTACATATCCGTTATGGAAATTTTGAAAGCTATCTTTTCCCGAACTGGCGGCGTCATATGTCCAAGGGGAGCCGGGGGGCGATAATCTCCAATTGGAGTACACTGAATGAAACGATTTTGCAGCGCAATGGGATTTTCTTTAATATCGCGTATTCTTACGTCATGTTTTGGGATCCAGATTACCGGGAAGAGAATTTTGAAACCATTCGGGACGCTGTGATGAAAAGCCTTTATAATATAAAAAACCCGGAATTGCAGGAGTGTCGTGTCTGCCAGGATTCGCCGCATCCCTCCTTTATAGAAATTACATATAATACGGATTATCATCCGGCCTATCAATGGTTTGTGGACGGGGTGTTTCCGGAGGATTCTGTTTATGAAATCGGAGAGGTGCGTTTCTTATATGCCGATGGTATGACGGCGGATTTCCCGGTTAAATATGGAGAAAATATTGGGTTTCGATATGCGTCTTGGGAACGCGTTATGGATGATTCCCAGGCCATGTACAAGATGGACAACCACCTAATAGAAACGACCTACAGCACCTGTCCGGTACAGGATGGAAAGCAGACCTATTACAGGCATCTTTTTAAAAATCCTTATCCGGAAAAGGAACTGACGCAGATTTTGGTAGAACCAAAAGAAGAAAAAGGCTGCCGCATTTTTGTCAGGCAGATCGACAGGATGATAAATCGTCCGTAGTGGAGGCAAAACATGGCGGAAACGGTCAAATGGCCGATTAGAATCCATCAGGATGGCGGCTATTTTGAGGATCAGAATGGGAAACCATTCTTCTGGCATGGGGATACCTGTTGGAGAATTTTCTGGATGATGTCTTTTGAAGAAGCGTGCCGCTATCTGGAAGACCGCGCCCAAAAGGGATTTACGGTCATCCAGGCGCATATGCTTCCTCATCGGCTATATCAGAACAATGTATATGGAGTAAACCCGTTTAAAAAGCCTGGAAACATCGAAGCTTTGAATGAAGCGTACTTTGTCAATGTGGATCGTGTTATCGCGTATGCGGAAAATCTGGGACTGGCGGTGGCAATTGCCCCTATGTGGCTCAGCACATGGGAAGACGACTGGCATACGCTGTATCATGGAGAACCACTTTATCGTTATGCCGAACAAGTTGCCGAAAGATGCAGCAGGCACCGCAATGTGATAGCTTTTATTCATGGAGGGGATGACGATGCAATTCCGCTTCATGATGAGATCCGAATATGCGTACCGCTCTTTAAAAAATATGGCCGGCATATTCTCCATACGTTTCATGCGGGTATTGGCCCCAGCTATCCGTTTTTCGGCGATGAGAACTGGTATGATTTTTGCATGAACTATACCTATGATTATGATGCTTGTATTCAGCAGATGATGGGAGCCAGGACAAAATACCCCAACAAGCCAGCGCTCCTTGGAGAGACCCATTATGACGGAAACGACGGGATTACGCCATCGGTTATACGCAAATTTGCTTATACATCGGTTATCTTAGGAGGAGCGGGGCAAACTTACGGCAACAAAGACATATGGATGGCCAACATGTTCCTGTTCGACGCCCTCTATACGGCTGCCTCTCAAAATATGATGGTTTTAAGAGAACTGTTCGAGCGGATTCCCTGGCATCAGCTTGTTCCGGATTTTCAGGGCCAGCTGTTTTGTACGACGAGAGCGTTAATGCCACATGCATCCTCTCGGCTGATTCCGGCCGCGCGGACAAGGGATGGGACAAGCATTTTGGCGTATGTGACGGATCGCCGCTTATTTACACTCCTCCCAGAATACGGATTTTCCGGGGAATGGGTGGATCCAGTCAGCGGGCGTTCATTTGCTCTGGTGGGAAAGCCGGGTGACGTCCTGCAAATCCCAGGCCACAACGCAGACGGCTCAGATGACTGGATTCTACACGTACACCTGATGGAATAAGCGAGGAAAGGAGAAAGCGCCGCCCGGAGGGGAGGCGTGTCGTAACTATGAAGCTTCTATTTTTAGGCGGACCGGGCAATATTTCGGAATCGGCCATCTCGTACTTTCTGGATAATGGCGATACGGTTGCGGTGATAAAGCGGACAAAAGGCGGCCTTATGGGCTTTGAGGGGAAAATCGCCGTCTACTATGGTGATCGGGATCGGCTGGACGTACTGCTTCCCGTATTCTCGGAATTTCAACCGGATATCGTAATCGATTGTACCTGCTTTGAGATAAAGCAGGCGGAAACGGTTGTCCGCGCCTTATACACGGTGCCATGCAGAAGGCTAATTTTCATAAGCACGGCGGATGTTTACGGATATCCGCTGACGAACCTCCCGATGCATGAGGACGATCCATGGAATAAGCCAAACGGAAAGTATGCCGAGGATAAAAAGGCCATAGAAGCACTGTACCAGAGAGCGTTTTGGAACAGGCGGCCCGCACTTACGATTGTCCGCCCCGGATATTCTCTGGGTAAGACCTTTGCCCTTACGTCCTTTGAAAGAAACCGCGGCCAACATCTCATTACCCGAATCCGGCAGGGAAAGCCGGTGTATTCACCCGGCGACGGGACGACCTTGATCGATGCGGGGGCCGCCTTTAACACCGGCAGAATGCTTGCTAGAATCTGTGAAAATGAGAATACCATTGGACAGGCCTATAACTGTGCCAACGATCATGCGGTTACTTATGACGATTACCTGCAGGCGTTTGCGTCGGCGCTGGGGAAAACCGTGCATATTGTGCACATTCCGACGGATTTTATGTTTTCATTGGGCCGTCAAGAGGTGGCGGACAGTATTCTGGGGGATCTTGCCAGATTCAATCTGTATTTTTCCGTTGACAAATTCCGGACCGAATTTCCGGATTTTAAGTGGACATACTCTCTGACGGACGCTGTGCGGGACTTTATGGAGTATCAGGAGTCGGTGGGCGGTTTTGAAGGAGCAGAAGAGCGGATGTTTGAAGACAAGGTTGTCGATCTGTGGCTTCAAAGTATGGCGGGGGTAAAAGCTTATATAAGTCAAAACATCAATTGATCCGATGTAGGCTCGACGGCGGTGTCCGCTGGGGAAGGGAGGAAACCGGGCATGAAGGATATATATGCATTAACGCCGGAGAAAAGAGAGGAATTCAGCAGGCATTTGATGCCGTGCCTCAAACGTCCGGGCGGGCTGTCCCTTCGGGGAGGCGAGGGAATTTACATAGAAGATCTGGATGGGAAACGCTATATGGATTTCACTTCGGAACAGTTTGTCTGCCTCTTGGGCTTTGGTAATGCCGAGGTTGCGCGGGCCATTTATCAGCAGGCGCTAAATATGCCAGTTGTAGCGCCGCTCCATCAGACAGACCTTCGATATCGTGTGTACCATAAGCTGGCCTCTATAGCGCCGCGCCATTTGAACCGAGTGGCGTTTACGATGGGCGGCGGGCTGGCTATCGAATCGGCGATGAAGATAGCCTTGAAGAACGTAGAGGGATCGCGGAATTTTGTAACCCTATACGGAGGATACCACGGAACTACCTTCGGCACGGCGGACGGCACCTTTCTTGCAGGAAAGGGAGCCGCCGACGCGGCGGTAAACGAATTCTTTTACCGGTTTGCCACTATGGCCGAGCATCACGTTGTCCGCGCGGAGAGACCCTACTGCTATCGGTGCCCATATGGAAAGAAGTCTGGAGAATGCGGTCTGGAGTGCGCCGAATCTCTGAAAAGGACGATTCTGTATGGTGTTGCGGGGCCCGCCGCCGGCGTGATCCTGGAACCTATCCAATCGGGAGGGGGCCAGATCCCTTTTCCCAAAGCGTATTTGCAGCGCGTTCGTGAAATATGTGATGAAGCGGGGACGCTCCTGATTTTTGATGAAATACAAACATTTGCCCGAAGCGGGAAATTTTTTGCGGCAGACTATTATGGAGTCGAGCCGGACATTCTCGCGTTTGCAAAGGGCATTGGGGGCGGGATACCGGTTGGTGGTATTCTAGTTCATGATCGGCTGGACGGCTTTGACGATCTCATGGAAGATATGCAGACCTTTCAGAACAACCACTTGAGCTATGCGGCCGTCCTAAAAACGCTCGAAATCATTGAACGGGATCGACTGCTTTGCAACGCCGCCGAAGTGGGCGGATACATAACATCTCGGCTAAAAGAGATGCAGGATAAATTCGCTTTTGTTGGGGATGTACGTGGCCCTGGTTTGGCGATCGGAGTGGAATTGGTTAAAGATCCCGTTACAAAGGAGCCTGTAGATGACACAACGATGGAACGGCTGCTTTGGCGATGCGTGCAGCATGGGCTGTTTTATCAGAACGCGCATAATGTGATAAAGCTCAAACCGCCTCTAATCATCACGATGGAACAGGCGGCAGAGGCTATGAATATTTTGGAACACTGTTTGGAAGAGGCTGTGTAAATGAAAGCGGTTGTGAAATATGGGGAATTGCCGGGGCAGGTGGATTACAGAGATATTTTGGAACCCATCTGCAAAGACGAGGATGTCAAAATTGAGATCCGCGCCTGTGCCATCTGCATGACGGATCTACATATTGTTGCGGCGACCTATCCTTGGAAAGTGGGGACGCCGTTGGGACATGAGTTTTGCGGCGTGGTAGTAGAAGCGGGAAAGAACGTCTGCAAATTTAAGGTGGGGGATCGCGTGGTAGCCTGCATGAATGGAGGCTTTGCGAAATACGTAGTGAAAAACGAAAATGACTGGGTGTTTCCCCTGCCCGATACAATCTCCTTTCAGGAAGGAGCGCTTTTGGAACCTCTGGCAGCGGCGGTCAACAGCGTTTTTCATCATTCGCATATTCTGCCAATGGATTCCGTGCTGATAGAAGGCCCCGGCGTGCTGGGGCTTTGTGCGCTGCAGGCAGCGAAACAACTGGGGGCCCGCGTGATGGTTTCGGGAACCGTTGTGGATGCCAGTCGGTTGAAGACGGCTGAGCGACTGGGCGCAGACAGAACCCTAAACGTCATGGAGGAGGATCTCCTGCTTGCAGCCGAAGAGTTTTCCGACGGCCGGGGTATGGACACGGTCTTGGAATGTTCCGGAAGCCAGGCGGCGCTTGACGCCGGTCTGCAGGTGCTCCGCTATGGCGGGCAGCTAACGCAGGTGGGGATTTTCGCGAAAAATGCCACGGTGGATTTGGGGCAATTGGTTTATCATGATCGCAGCATTGTGGGAAGCGTGGCATATGACCGGGAAACTTGGATGCGGACAATACGATTGGTTGAATCGGCGCGCATAGATGTCAAAAGCTTTATTTCGGAAACTCTTCCCCTGTCCGAATGGAAACGCGGGTTTGAAAAGGCAGCCAAAAGAGAGGGCTTTCGCATCCTGCTTCTTCCGTAGAGCACAGAAGAAACATAGAGAAAAAACAGGCAGGGCAGGCGCGCTCAATAAAGAAACGCGTCTGCCCTGCCTGTTTTAACGGCGGCGTTTTAATCGTGTATCTCGATCCGCATTCCGTCATGAAGCCAATTTGAGGACAGATGCCATACAGGTGTCCGCAGCAGAGGATCCTCAGTGGAATCGACTGGCCTGCCGTTCACATATAGGCTACGCACACCGCTGTGTGTATTCCGGTAAAGGAGAGTTAACGCATGCCCCTTGACGACTATACGCAGTTCCGCGTGATCGCAAGGCATTTCGCGCGGCATCTGGATTGTCAGCCCGTCTAAATCCGGCACGATTCCGAAGCCATGCTTTATAAGGCCTTTTATCAGTACTGTACCGCTGCCTGTATACCAGTCGCCCATCGATTCACCGTCTATTCCGTACGCCGGATTGTAACAATAGGAATTCGGCATCACAAAGGGCGTCATGGTGCAATTACTGTGAGAAATTACCATTGATTTCTCCATCTGTTTCCATGCCAGCCCCCCTTCGCCCAATGCGAATAGCGCCATGACGGCAAACAGGCTGGCGTGGACATACGCCGTGCCGTTTTCATAGGTTCCGGGCGTCGTCGTACAGATCCGCCCAACCAGCGGCCGCATGGAAGGCGGAAAAGGCACGTCAAAGGTTCTTAAGCCATATTTTGAGTCCAGCTGTTCAAAGGCCTTCAGGATGCTTTCCCGCATGGTAACGTCCGTATGGATCATACCGGAAAGCACCCAGAACGCATGGGAGGTGGAGCTGATTCGCGCACGGTTGTCGGGATCTCTCCAGGAACCAATCTTATATGAAAGCTTGTCCCCCCAGCCATGCACGACGCGCCTCTCCTGCGCGGCGTTCCTATCGATGGCGTACTGGAACAGACCGGCTTCTATTTGGCGGCGATATCGCGAATAGCCGGCTGCCTTTTCTTTATGTAGGCCGATCTTTTTCAAAATGGCAGCCATTTCCTTACAATTCTGATAAAAATGCAGCGTGGCCATGACCGATACACCGGATCCGAACAGCTTGCCGGGATCACGGGTGCCGCCCAGCTCGTTAATGGAATCGTTCCAATCGCCGTATAGGGCGCGCAGACAGCCTGTCCCGCCTTCGCTGTCGAGATTGCACGCGAGAAAATCCATGATTTTGAGAAGATGATCCAGCACGGTGTCGACAATGCGGCTCTTGGCAACAATGCGTGTATTTTCTTTGTTTGGAATATAATATCCACACGGCTCGCTTAGTATGGAATAATCGTCCGTGAACGCCAGGTATGTGTACAGTGTAGAGACGATCCAGTTTCCCTGATCGATAAACATGCGTAAATCCATTTCCGGAAGCGCGTCCGCAGAAGCGGGAAGGGAAAACTGTCTCGGAGGCCTGCCGTCCTCCAAAATGTACTGCATGGCGGTCAGAATCTTTTGACGGCTTTGGGCAGGCTCCCAGATCAGGCTGCCTTCCAACTGCTGCATGACATCGCGTATGCCGATAAAAGAGCCTGCGTAGTTTTTACCAAGAGCGCAGAAGTTTACCTGCTTCTGTACGCTTTTGATAAACCGGTTCAAAACCTTAACAGAAACGCTGCCTTTCCAATCACCGAAGGTGATGTCCAGGCAAGACAACTGTTCCAGTTCGTGCTTTTCGCGGTTCTCCAGTGCCTTATCGATCTGCCGCGTATCAATACCGGCTCCCAGTGCTTTTTCTGCTTGGCTTAAGCTGTGGCAGTACGAAAGATCGTATTCTCGTCGTACCGATTCACCGGGGGCAAGCTCCACATGGATCATGTCTACGGCTGCCGGGACATCCGTCGTGCTGACGGCAAGGCGCATGCCGGCGAGTCTGCCGCTGCGCAGGGATTCCGCATTACTCAGTTTTCGTCCGCTTCCGCCCAGCATATCCATACGCCCCGCCGAATGGTATTCAGCTAGCCGGCGGCCACCTTGTTCGGCCATATTGATGGCCAGGCAGTCCTCATTGCATTGAAGAAGGCAAGTGTCTTTTCCGCGTCTTCCAGTTTTCTCTAGTTTCTCCCAAAAATTTTCGCTTTCAGCAAAACGCAGGATCGCCTCGATCTCCGAAGCCATGTAAAATTGAAACGGTTTATCCGTCATGTTAACAGCAACAAAAGAAAAATGGATGTGTTTGTGGGCGTCAACATGAAGCCTTACGGCGAAAATATGTCCCTTTTCCTTGGCTATGTAATAGGCGCAGCACGTGGAGTATACCACATATCGGGAGATAGGCAGAGGCTCAAACAGCGGTTTGTTTATCTCAAAAAGAGAAACAGGAAAGAAACCGCCGTTTTCCAACGGGATTCCCGCGAAAAAATTGACAGATGGGTCATCCGAGGCATAGATCGGTTTGAAAATATGAAACGTGGATTCGTATGCTTCTATGTATCCGGACGAGCGCGCCCATACAACGAGACCGTCCGCCGAAAGGGGATAGCGGGACTCGCCGTGTTTCCTTTCCAGACACACGATGTCTTGATCGTTCAGATAGTACACATTTTGAGGAAGCTTTTGCTCGGGCATCTCCGTATCCAGCGTTTCAATGTCAAAAATGAGTTTTTGGATTTTTTCAGCAAGTGTCATATGGCATTCCCCTCCGCACGGTTTCTTTTCATTTTTCGGAGAGCGCAGAATCGTATTTTTCCGATAAAAAAAGCGCGCAGCCCAGTTCTTTAAATTGCTGGATTTTATTCTCGATTAAGGTTGTCTCACATTCAAATTTCTGGGCCAGGCAGGCTACGCACAAAAACTCAGTTGCGAAGCGATTTACCATTTTTTTATATACGCCGATCGCGTCGTTCGTTAAAAGCTTCCCGCAGCTTTTACAGCTTGCCATCACATATCCTCGACGACGCGGGCGCGAAGCATCAGGCAGTCATGCGCATCTACCAAGGCGGTAAAACGGCTGTCTATCGTCTCTAATTGGGTTCCGTTCCACAAGTCCTTCATAATCAGCTTTCTGCCGCAGCTGTTATTAAGCCCCAGCTCTGCGAGGCAGAAATACATGGGGCGACTGTCATCCGCAAGATTGAACATGCCGATGGCAAAATCCCCGTTTTCCAGGAGCTTGGCCCAGATAAAGCAGTCATCATCGCCGCCCGCTTTGAAGGTTTGGAAGCCGCCGATAATAAATGGCTGCCGACATGCCCTGTCCTGATTGATAGCCAGAATCTCCCGATTCATTAGAATCCTGCGCGTTTCTTCATCCATCTGACGAATGTCGCACCCGATCATCAGGGGCGATCCCAGCAACGCCCACAGTGAAAAGTGTGTGCGGTACTGTTCAAAAGAACACCCCTGGAATCCGACGTTACCCTTGCCGTGCATTCCAACGACCAGCATATCCATATCGTTGAAACAGCCCGCACTGTTATGGGTTTGAAGCTCACGCTGCTGGTGGGCAATCGTTTTGACGGACTCCCAAGTGTCATATATGTCCATTGTGGAACGCCAAGTATGTGCGCCTGTCGTTTGGATCCAAGCTTTTGTATCGTCCGCTCCCCAGGAGCACGCGCTGTATAAAATGTCCCGACCACTCAATTCCAACGCCACGCCCATTCGGCGGTAGAGCAGCGCCCCGGATTCATCAGCAGGCTTAAAGCAATAGTCATATTTCAGAAAATCTACACCCCATTCCGCAAAGGACTGGGCATCTAAAAATTCGTGTTCATAGCTGCCTGGGAATTGGCCGCAGGTCATGCAGCCGGCACAGGAGTAAATGCCGAGTTTCAAACCCATGCCGTGCAAAGAGTCCGCAACCGCGCGAATGCCGTTCGGGAATTTTTCCGGATCCGGGACAAGACGACGATCGGCATCCCGGTGCCGCAGAGACCAACCGTCATCAATAACCAGATACACATAGCCCAGATCCTTCAGCCCGCTGTAAACAAGCATTTCAGCCGATTCATAAATCAGCCGTTCATTTACCTGGATACCGAATGTATTCCAGGAATTCCAACCTAAGGGTGGCGTAGGAGCCAGCATAAGTCGTTAATCCTTTCTCTGTTCGCCGGGCAACCGGCTTTGCGACTTTGGCAGCCAAATGGTGACAAAGAGGCTTGTCTTAAGTATACCGAATCGA
>CEAA01035433.1_pt1 | contig 23863 bp, 20 predicted proteins | sample 557551 | NCBI WGS metagenome assembly CEAA01 (sample SAMEA3182115, study PRJEB8094) | gut metagenome | biome: human; feature: gut; material: Stool; isolation source: human stools | place: Canada | collected 2013-06-11
GGCCAAAGGGGGCAGACTGTAAATCTGTTGTCACTGACTTCGATGGTTCGAATCCATCCTCCTCCACCACAAAAAAGACGCCTTTAGGGCGTCTTTTTTGCGGTGGAGGAGGATGTGGGGAGCGCGGGCTTTTCTAAAAGGCGAGAGCCGCTGCCCTGATTTGACGCGAAGGGGGACCCCGCAAAGGTTCCCCCTTCACACAACCCCTTCCTTGCGGGGAGGAAGGTTTGCTTGCGGCTTTTTTGCTGTGGAGGAGGATGCGGGGAGCGCGGGCTTTTTTAGCAAGGATATTATTTCCTTTTTACAATATCTGAAGGAGAAAAAGGCGAGAATATAGAAAAACACACAATTGTAAGATGAGCACCAGCAAATAAAATGCAATAATTGAACAAAAATAATGAAAAATGAGATTTTGATGAAAAATTCTCTTGAATTCTTTGTGAGTTGATGTTAAGATAACGCTAAGGAAACAGGAACGATTCCCATAAATTGAATGATCCTTGGCAAACCTGCTGAAAGGCAGGGACGCAAAGTAAAGCGTCTAAACGGGAAACCGCATGACCGGCTGACTGCATTCTTGAGTAAAAGAACGCAGTCAGCTTTTATATTTACAAAAATTAGAACAGAAAGGATAAATAATGCATACCAAAATCAGCAGCGGAAAGGAACATCGCCGGCACCGGGCCCGCAGGGCCTCGGTGCTATTGGTGGTGCTGGCGCTGCTGTTTACCATGCTGCCAACGGGCCTTTACACGGTGGCGGATGCCGCCCCGGCGGAGGAAGAACCGGCTCTGGTTCCTGCTCCGGAGGAGGCCCTGCCCGAACCGGAAGACTCCATGACAAAAGAGGAAGAGACGGATGAGCAGCCGGCCGAAGCGCAGCCCGCTGAAGACAAGGCCCGTGCGGCGGCCGCCACGGTGGAATGCTATGCGGCACGGGATGGCATCTGGTACCCGGTGACCACGGTGCAAACCGCCGCGCAATATGCCGATGGCAGCGGAAAGCTCCGCTACTATATAACGGCGGCGGAGCTGGAGGAGGTATATGGCGCCTACGGCTTTAAGGCGGCGAATTATCACGGGGAGCGGTTCTTCCCGCACACCGATAGCTATGACCCCAACAAAATGTGGGCAGATGCCGCTCCCATAAAGAGTGAGGACGGCGGCTGGCAGATTCCGCTGAGCCACCGGACCGAGATCCGGCTGTACTACCTGCCCGCGAATGAAGAAGGCGCCGAAAGCTATTTCCTTGATAAAAAAGAACTGAGCGACGAAACCCTGCTGGCAGAAAACATGTTCTACACCGTAACGGTGAAGGACGACCTAAACAGGGTGTACCAGGAGCCGCCCGCGCCGAAGATCGCTTTCCATGGGGAGAATGTGAGCATTACCCTAAATACCGTGTCCAGTATGGCCTGGGACGCCATGGATGGCCTGACCGGAACGCATCTGGAGCTGGAGCCGACCAAGCAGACCGAAACCAGTGTGACCTATACCATCGGGGAAATCAGCCAGCCGGTGGTTTTCTACCCGCATACCGATACCCTGGTAATAAAATATGAGGCCGAGCCGGAGGGCTGGCAGCACAAGATTGGCCAGTTTGAGCCTTCGGTGCAGGCGCCCCAGCAAAGCGCGATGGTAAAGGGCAAAAAAACCCTGCTGGTGGAACCGGGTGACGGAGACTACACGCTGCTGGCCCCGGATATTGACCGGATAGAGGTAAAGCTGACCGGCGAAAAAGCCAATAACCGCTCACTGTTCTATTCCTTTTTAGGTTGGCGGGTGGCCAATATAACGGAAGAGGTGCTACTGCAGCCCGGTACAAAGCTGACTGCCGCAGACCTGCAGCACTATACCGGCAGTGATGGCGAAGTGACGCTGCGGGCAAAATGGAGCGGCGAGGATAAGCTGAAACGCCCAATTACCACACATTTTTTCCTGCATCTCAATGGAGAGATCAGGGGCTCGGTGGATGACGGTGTGCAATGGGAGGACCAAAAGGACTATACGCCCGCCCTATATACCACCCGGATGCTGGGGGCGGACAATATCCCGGCGGAGTACTCCAATAAAAATGCGGAGGGTGTGGTAAAGCCGCTGGTAGCGCGGGCAACCAATGGCGACAATGCCTACGCGGTGGATGACACGATCCGCAATATGGTGAATAACCCGGTGCAGGGCGGTAGGCTGGAGGATCTCCCCAATGAGGAAACGATCTTTGCCTACCTGCGGGCCCACAGCGATACCATTACCATGAAGGTGGACGGAGTGGAGATCCCCGCGGAGATGCTCAATTCGGATCACTTCCAGATCCGCTGGAACATGGTCAAGTTTGAGCATTCCGATGGCTGGCATATCGATGGTGTGCTGGTGGCCAAGCGCACCCGCTTTTTTGTGACAAAGACCTTTGCGGGGGATGCTGAGGCGATAAAACAGGTACGGGATAAGTTCCTCATTACTGTCTCCCACACCGAAAACGGCAGCAGTGTGACCGACTTTACGCTGGTACCGCGGCCCGCGGCCGAGGTAACGGAACAGGGCAAGCTGGGTTATACCCGCTATGATGCCGAGGCCGATACCTACACCTGGGAAGTCCCGGCCCAGCAGCGGCGGGACTACACGATAAAAGAAACCGGCCATACGCTGCAGGGTGACAAATGGCGGGTGAACAACCGCTATCTCATCCGCAATCACCCGCAGGGACTTTCGGGGGGATATCAGGACTACCCGGAGGAAAGCGGCATTACTATTACGGCGGTGGCCTACGGCAACGATGTGCCGAATACCGCAGTACAAACAGTGGCTCTGCAGAACCGATATGTCGGGATGGGGACACTGAGCGTAAAAACACAGGATTCCATTACCGGCAACGGGCTGGCAAAGGTAGAGTATAAGTTGTCCCGGCCGGACGGCGCAGAAGTGGCCTTGTACCGCAAGCCGAACACCACCCTTTACAGCGTGGTGCAGGAGGAGGGCTATACCGAGCAGATCGCCGACTGCAAGATCATTGCCGATGCCAGCGGTTTTTTTACCATCCGGCTGGAGGAAGGGACCTACACTCTGACCGAAGTACTGCCGACGGGGTACTTTGGCCCCGGTACTGTGCAGGTGACGGTCGCCCAAAATACTGGAGGGAATATCAGTTACCATGCGGAGGCAAAAGCGCTGCCGGAAGGGATAACACCCTCGACCGGCAGCTGGCTGCAGAATGCCGATGCTGACAATGTGGTCATCCTAAATGTACCCAGAATGCTCATCAGTGTGACGGCCCGCAGCAGTTGGCCCGCCACGGGGGATAAGCTGCCTGTGACGGTGGAGCTGTGGCGCGATGGCGCGCCGCTGCCGGGTGATGCCTATACCGTGGAGCTGAACAAGGAAAACGAATGGCAATACACCTGGGAAAATCTGCCGCTTTTTACGGATGGCACGGTGGCTGATTACACGCTGCGGGAAATCGAAATAGGGGACACCTACCGTGACCCCGGTGTGGCCGAGGATGGCTTCGCGGATTACCTGGTGACCTATGCCAAGGCCCTGTACCGGCAGGCCGAGGATAAGGAATACCGGGAGGAGCACTGGTGGCAGAAGGCCGATGGAACGCAATGCTTTGCGCGGGAGGCTCTGCTGGTGGTCAATAATGAGGGCATCCGGGGCGAGATCGCCTTTGAAAAGGTGGATGAAAAGGGCTACCCATTAAAGGGCGCGGAATTTACCCTGTATGCTGATGCGGAATGTACCAAGCGGCTGGCAACAGCCACCTCCGATGAAAACGGCGATGTGCAGTTTGAGGATAAGTGGCCGGCCGGCACCTATTACCTGCGGGAGACCACCGCCCCTGTGGGCTACACTGCGGCGGAGCTCACCTGGACGGTGAAGATCGCGGCGGGGAAGGCGACCATTTCTACACCGGGCGGCACCACCGTTACCGAGGTGAAGAATACCTCCCGGCTGCGGCTGAAGCTGAAAGTGCTGGGCCCACTGGGAGAGGAACTCCCCGGGGCGGTGCTGCGGGTGACGCGGGATAATGGCAGCCCGATGCTGTATAAAACCAATGAAGCCGGCGCGGCCCTGCTGGAGCAGATGCCTGCCGGGGATTATATCATCCAGCTGGCGGGCACCCCCACGGGCTATGTGCCGGAGGACAGCGCCCCCAACCTAAAGGCCGAATACGGCACACTGACCTATTTGGATACAGCGAATACCGCATGGCAGCTGGAACAGTGCGAGGGGGAGGAATACACCTATCTGCTGACCCTGGAGCTGAAGGAGCTGCATATTCTGCCCAGCACCGGCGGCACCGGAACGGTGCCCTTTACACTGGCGGGCGCGGCCCTGATGGCCGTAGCGGTACTGCTGCCAGGCCGAAAGAAAGTGAAATAAGCGCGCCCCCTGCCAAGGGGAAGCCGCTGTGGATAACAATGATACCAAAGGAGTGAAAGTAACATGAAAAAGACAATGAAAAAGTGCCTGACGCTGCTGCTGGCGCTGGCCATGCTGCTGGCCATGGCAGTCCCCGCTGCGGCGGCCACCCCCTACGACAAAACCATCACCTTTACCGGGGTGGCCAAGGGCGATACCGTGAAGGCGTACCAGTTGATGAAGTACGATGCGAACTACAACGAGTACATATTTTACAGGGAATTTGAGACCTTTGCAGCCAATTTCTATGATTCTAAAACACAATCGCTGGAGGAGCACCTTGCCGAAAGTACGAAAGAGCATTTGACCGCACTGATGATCAATTATGCAATCATGACCGATTCTGCTCATGGTGGGGTTTCCTTCCCCCAAAACCCGGTGGAAGCGACTGCCGATGCAAATAATGAGGTTAAGATGACTCTGGAGCCCGGCTATTATCTGCTGCTGGTTTCTACCACCGAACAGAACAACCGGACCTATATGCCTGTTACCGTATTTGTGCAGGTGAAGAACGGGAATGTAAGGGTGTATGCCGCCGGCAGTGAGATCACCGATGACCCGACCGCTGTATTTAAGTACGAGGACGGCCCTGCTGTCAATGTACGAGTAAGCGATGACAGCAAAGCTACTACCCAATGGAAAGAAACTGCCGGTGGCCGGGTGGGTGAAACGATGGATTTCTATATGGAAGTATCTATCCCGGCCTACGAGAGCGAGCATGTGGCCATTAGTTCGCTGATTGCGAAGTGCCAGCTGGCCGGGCTGAAGTATGTGGAGGGCAGCATGAAGGCGACTGCCCTGCCCAATGCGGATAGCGACGCCGTAAAGGATGCCATTATACAGACTACCGTAGGTGCCGACGGTAATTTGACCGTTGAGCTGGATTACAGCAAGATCCGCAATGCTGCCACCGGCAGAGGGCTGATTTATCTCCACTTCCAGGCCACCGTAGCCCCGGATGCAGTTGCAGAATCTGAGGCTTCCGCAACTGCCAAGCTGGAATATGTATTCTCCATGGAGGCGGACAAGACCAAAACGACCGCCGACTCTACCGCTGCGGTTTATAATTATGACTTTACCCTCTTTAAGAAATCCAATGAGCTGATTGATCCCAGTAACGCGGGTTCCGGCCACCAGCCCCTGGCCGGTGCGGGCTTCACCCTGTATGCCGATGAAGCGATGGCCCAAGCCATCAAGATGGTAAAGGTGGAAGCCAGTGGAGATGCCGGGGCCTATTACCGCCCCGCGCTGGAGGGCGAGGAAGGCGCCGTGGCGCAGATGGATGCCAATATGGGCAATGATAATAATACCCTTTCCATCCGTGGCCTGGATGTCGGTTCCTACTATGTGAAGGAAACCAAGACCCCTTCCGGCTACTATGCCCCCAAGGGCATCTTTAAGCTGGATCTGACCGCAGAGCGGGATGCCAGCGAAAGTCTGGTCAAGGATTTGGCCAGTGGCGGTTTTACTGAAACGAAAGAAGCGGATCGCGCACTGATTCAGAAAAAGAGCCTGAATGCTGAGAAAAATCGCTTTGAAGCCGACCTTCTCAATAGCTCCACCCCCGTACTGCCCACCACCGGTGGTGTCGGCACCGTGATGTTCACGGTGATCGGCCTGCTGTGCATGGGTGCGGCGCTGTGGTTCTTCCTCTTTGCCCGCCGTCGCCGTGAGGATGAGCAGGAGCAGAATAAGACCACCCTGTAATTTGCCATCCTCCTCATTTTCTTGCCGTCCCGCCGGGTTTTTCCTCTTTCTCTCCCCGGCGGGATGGGCGGCAAGGAAAAGGCCGCAAGCCCGCTGCAACGGCTTGCGGTTTTTTCCCTGCTGCATTACTGCCAAAGGAGTACCATTCGTGACGACAAAACAAGCCAAACAAAAAAGACAAAACCGGCTGGGCACCGTGCTGGCCATCCTCATTTTTCTGCTGGGGCTGGGGATTCTATTTTACCCGGTGGCCAGCGACCTGTGGAACCAGCACCGGCAGAACCAGCTGATCTCCCACTACACCCAAAGCACCACGACCCTTGCCCCGGAGGATCACTCCGCGCTGTGGGAAGCGGCGCAGGAATACAATAAAAACCTCAGTCCCACCTTCCGGGATGCCTTTACCGGGCGGCAGCTGCCCGCGGGGGACCCCTACTGGGGCCTGCTGGATCCCGATGGCAACGGCATTATGGGCTACATCGAGATCCCGCGCATCAGCGTGCGGCTGCCCATCTACCACGGCACCACGGAGGAGGTCCTCCAGCATGGCATCGGGCATCTAGGCGGTACCTCCCTGCCGGTGGGCGGAGAGGGCACCCACGCGGTGTTTTCCGGCCACCGGGGGCTGCCCTCGGCGCTGCTTTTCTCCGATCTGGACCAAATGCAGCTGGGCGACCATTTTTCCCTGCGCATTTTGGGGGAGCAGCTCCTCTATGAGGTGGATCAGATCCTGGTGGTGGAGCCGGATGAGGTAAAGGACCTGTACCCGGTGGAAGGGGAGGACCTTGTTACCCTGGTGACCTGTACGCCCTACGGCGTAAATACCCACCGGCTGCTGGTGCGCGGGCACCGCATCCCGCTGGAGACCGTGGAGGAAACGGTGGAAGTGACCGTGACCCAGCAGGTAGTACACAGCTTGGGCTGGAAGGGCAAGCTGCTGATCGGCGCGCTGCTGCTGTTCCTGCTTATTTTGCTCATCCTGGCGCTGCTGCGCCGCAAGAAAAAGAAAACCGGGCCCAAAGAGGGCAATGTGAGAAAGGGGGAGAACTGATGAAAAAGCGTCTCAGAGCCGTTCTGGCCCTGATCCTGATCATACTGCTGTGTCTCCCCGCGATAGCACAGACAGCCGATCCTGACGCGCTGTGCGCGTTGACCATTGACTGTCACTATGAGAATAAGCCAGTAAGCGGCATGGGCTTTTCGCTGTACCGGGTGGCGGCGCTTTCTCCGCAGGGAGAGCACACCCTGCTGCCGGCCTATGAGGATAGCGGTATTGTGCTGGGGAACCTGCGGGATGCCGCCGACTGGCGGCAGGCGGCCGGGCTGCTGGACCAATGGGTGGAGCAGCAAAGCATTTCCCCAGAAAAGCAGCTTACCACCGCGGCTGATGGCAAAGCTGCATTAGAGGGGCTGCCCACCGGGTTGTATCTGTTGTGCGCGGTTCCCTACCAAAAGGGCGGCTGCACCTATACCACCACCCCGGTGCTGCTGGAGCTGCCGGCCCAACAGGCGGGCGGCGGGTGGCAGTACGCTGCAACGGTAGAGCCCAAGCTGGAGCGCTCCGGTACCCCCGAACCGCCGGTCATCATCATACCGGATAACCCGGCCCCCACCCCAGGGGATAAGCTGCCGCAGACCGGCCTGCTGCAATGGCCTATCACGCTGCTGGCAGCCATAGGGGTGCTGCTGGTGGCGGTGGGCTGCCGCCTGCGCCGCCGGAGGAAACCGACATGACACGAGAGCGTATCGGCCGGTTCTGCATCATTTTGGGCGGCCTGTGCATTTTGGCCGCCGCATTCCTATTGGGGTTTAATCTGCGGGAGGAGCGCCGTGCCGCGGCGGCCACCCAAAGGATTTTGCCTGCTGTGGCACATAGCATCGGACAGTCTCCAGCGCCGATGCCTACCCTGCCCGCCGGAGAGCTGACGGTCTCTTTGGAGGGGGAGGAGTATCTGGGCATCCTTTCTCTACCTACCCTGGCGCTGGAGCTGCCGGTGGGGGCCGAATGGGAGATGGATTTTCTGCGCCAGGCACCCTGCCGCTATGCAGGTACCCTGGCCGGGGATGATATCATCATAGCGGCGCACAATTACCGGCGGCACTTTGCCGCGCTGCACACCCTGCGTCCCGGAGATGCCGTCCTATTTACCGATGCAGCCGGGCAGACCTACCGCTATACGGTGGACCGGGTGGAGACCCTGCCGGAGACCGCCGTGGAGGAAATGCGGGCTGGGGAGTGGGATCTTACCCTGTTTACCTGCACCTACGATGGCCGTGCCCGAGTAACGGTGCGGTGCATCCGCACGGAAGAATAACGCATTTTGCATTTTTCTCTTGACAAAGCTGCAAAATGGTGTAGAATAACATCAAGTGAATAACGATAGCGACCCCGCAGAAACATTCAGAATCGTAAGAGACTGAATATGGAGGGGGCTCTGGAGAATCTCATTGAGTTGAGTGCCGAAGGTGCAAGGCGGTTTTTCGCCGAATCTCTCAGGCAAAAGGACAGAGCGGTCATCAAAGCATCTTTTGTTTGATCGCTCGCTATTCTTCAGAGGCTGCCGCTTAAAAAAGACGGGCAGCCTTTTTATTATCCTTTTTTCACTGCAATATTTTAATCAGGAGTGAAACAAATGGAAGCAGCATTGCTCAACATCGTACAAAAAATCAACGGCTATCTCTCGGATTATATCCTCATCATCCTGCTGGTGGGCGCGGGCCTTTATTTTTCCATCCGTACCCGCTTTGTGCAGGTGCGCTGCTTTGGCGAGGGTATGCGCCGGGTATTCGGCAACATCAATCTCCATGGCGGAAAGCAGCAGGGCGGCTTTTCCTCCTTCCAGGCACTAGCCACGGCCATTGCCGCGCAGGTAGGTACCGGCAATATCGTCGGCGCCTGTGGCGCTATCCTCATCGGCGGGCCCGGCGCCATCTTCTGGATGTGGATCATCGCTTTCTTCGGCATGGCTACCATCTATGCGGAAGCGGTGCTGGCGCAGGAGACCCGTGTAGTCAATGCGGACGGCAGCGTCCACGGCGGCCCGGTTTATTACATCAAGCGTGCCTTTAAGGGTGGCTTCGGCAAGTTCCTGGCCGGCTTCTTCGCCGTAGCCATCATCCTTGCGCTGGGCTTCATCGGCAGCATGGTGCAGTCCAATTCCATCGGTGAGGCGCTCTCCAATGCCACCGGCGTTCCCACCTGGGTCATCGGTATTGTTGTGGCTGCTCTTTCCGCCTTTGTATTCCTGGGCGGCAGCCACCGGGTGGCCTCCTGGGCTGAAAAGATCGTCCCCGTGATGGCCTGTCTGTACCTCATTGGCGGTCTGGTGGTGCTGCTGGCCCGCATTCGTTTCATCCCGGAGACCTTTGGTATGATTTTCCGCTATGCGTTCCAGCCGCAGTCCATCATCGGCGGCAGCTTCGGCTTTGCGCTCAAGCAGGCCATCAGCCAGGGCGTCAAGCGCGGTCTGTTCAGCAATGAGGCCGGTATGGGCTCCACTCCCCACGCCCACGCTATGGCTAAGGTAAGCTGCCCGCACGAGCAGGGCGTTGTGGCCATGATCGGTGTTTTCATTGATACCTTTGTCGTCCTCACCATGACCGCTCTGGTCGTTATCTCCACCCTGTATGCCGGCAACGGGATCCTTGCCTCCGGCGCAGCCGAAGGTGTCAGCAAGACCAATATGGCGCAGCTGGCGTTCTCCAGCATCATGGGTAATACCGCCGGCAGTCTGTTCGTGGCCATCTGCCTTATGTTCTTCGCTTTCTCCACCATCCTGGGCTGGAACTTCTTCGGCCGTATCAATGTGGAATACCTCTTTGGCAAAAAGGCCGTCCCGGTCTATTCCATCATCGCTGTGGCGCTCATCTTCCTCGGCTCCTGCGTATCCAATGACCTAGCTTGGGAGCTTTCCGATATGTTTAACCAGCTGATGGTTATTCCCAACTTTCTGGCTATCGTAGCACTGGGCGGGCTGGTAGCAGCCGCTGCCAGGAAGGGCAGCCGCGAGACCCTCAAAAAGTGATCCCACATAAAAAAGCCCCCTCCGGTACACCCGGAGGGGGCTTTTGCTTTATGATTTACGCGGCATTGGCAGCCGGGGCCTCCTCCCCGTAAAAATCGGGCCAGTCATCGCCAAAGAGATCGCCGTTATCACCAGCATTATAGTCATCGCCAAAATTGTAATTGTAGGAATCATCAAAGTTATCATAGTAGCCGTATTCATCGCCGTAGTAGCTCAGCCAGTCCTCCAGCTCATTCAGCAGCGGCTGCATGGCAGCCATCATCACAGAAAAGAAGATGATCCCGATGAGGAACAGCGCGGCCTTGGCCAGCAGCATGCCGCGGGCAAAGCGGGCCAGCTGGGGGTTGCTGCTCACGCCGCACGCCCACACTATCATAAATATAAGCCCAATGACCGGCACCATCGCCAGCAGAATAAGCCCCATATAGGCCCACATACTCAGTCCGCCGCTGACAGTCTGTTCGGGACTTTGGTTTCGCACGGTATAGCGTTCGCCGTGGGCGCGGCAGTCGCTGCAGTGGGGACATTTCTGGCCAGGCTGCAGCCGCCGGCCGCAGCTGGGGCATACATTTTGGTTCATCGGCTTGCCGCACTCTGGGCAAAGCTCCGCCCGGTCATCATATACGGCACTGTTGCAGTTCGGGCAAAATCTCATGGGGGATTCCTCCTATCGTTGCGCTGCCGCACGGCAGCTCTTTCTTCTGGTTCTATTCTAACATATTTTTTTGCCGAGGAAAAGTACAAAATCCAGCGAAACCTCCCCCATTCTTCACGGGGGAGGCTTCGCTGTGATATTGAAAAGGAGTATGGAGAAGTTGGCAAGTTAATTGGTGGCGCTGCTGGGTACATATTCGGTCAGTACCACACTGTGGGTGTATTCCCGGCCATTGCGGGAGACCTTGATCTCCACCCGGTCGCCTACGCTGTGGGCGGCCAGTGCCGCTTTCAGCTCATCCGCGGTGGAAACCTCCACCCCGCCAAAGCTCAGCAGTCGGTCGCCGGCCTGCAGGCCGCCCTTATCCGCTATGGAGCCGGACTCCACGCTTTGAATATACACGCCGGTGCTGTCCAGCCCGTAGTAGCGGGCGGTGCGCTCATCGGTGATATCCACCAGGCTGACACCCAGCACGATCTGACCAGTCACATAGCCGTGGCTGATGAGATCCTCGATGATGGTCTTGACGCTGTTGATAGGAATGGCAAAGCCGATGTTATCCACGGCATTGCCGCTGGAATCGCTGGTGGATTTGGCATTGACAATGCCGATCAGCTCTCCGCTGGCATTAAAGAGACCGCCGCCGGAATTACCGGGGTTGACCGCCGCGCTGGTTTGCAGCAGGGTCATGTTGTTGCCGTCTATCGTTACCTGGCGCTCCAGCGCGCTGACGATACCATCGGTGACGGTGCCGGAAAGGGTACCCAGCGGGTTGCCGATGGCCAGCACGGCGTCGCCCACCTTCAGGGTGTCACTGTCGCCCAGAATAGCCGGGGTCAGGTCTTTGGCGTCCACCTTCAGCACCGCGATGTCGTTATCCTCATCGGTACCCACCAGGGTGGCGGCATAGGTGCTGCCGTCATTGGCAGTCACGGTGATCTGCTGTGCACCTTTTATCACATGGTAGTTGGTCACAATGTAGCCATCCGCCGTCAGCACCACGCCGGAGCCTGCGCCCTGGGTGACATACTGCCGGAAGAAGTAGTTGGTCGCCACACTTTCGGTGGTGATGGCCACTACGCTGTCCTCCACCTGCTGCACCACACCGGAATAACTGACGCCGACGGTGGAACCGTTGGTGGAAGGGACCTCTACCCCTTGATACAGAACGGTGGAACCGGTGCCCAGCAGGCCGCTCTTGGCAGCGATCACAGCGCCGCCTGCGCCGCCCACCATCGAGAGCACCAGGCAGCCTGCCAGCAGCAGCGCCGTCCCTTTCTTGCCCCGTCCTGTGGATTTTTTGTTTGCGTCCGAGGGATGATACCCCGAAGCAGCCGTTTGCTGCGCCTGCCCGGACGCGGCATCCTGATGGATGCTGTCTTTATCATAGCGATACTCCCCGGTGGGAAGATCGGTATTGCCGGTGGTAAAGTTGCGGTCATTAAAGTTGTCGTTCGGATATGTCATGGAACTGACCTGCCTTTCTGTGGGGTGCCTGGCCCCTTGACTGCTTCCTAGTATACCGTTAAATTGTGAACAATGCTTGACCTGTTTTTTTAAGGTCGGTAAAAATGCCGTGACGAAAAGGTGAAATATTGTAAATAAATTTTGAAGCCCCTGCCCGCGGCGGGTTTTTTGCCGGCATCCTCCGCAAGCTTCTGCCGTACCTCCCCCCGCCCGCTTCTTTTGGCCTCCCGCCTCCCAATTCCCCACAAAATCCCCGCAATCCCTTGCAAATGACGCAAAAACCCGTATAATATAAAGGTATATATCCTACTGAAAGGGAGAAAGAAATACTATGGCAGATCAAAAGAAAATGGTAGCCGAGATCACCTCGATGGAGGACGATTTTGCGCAGTGGTATACCGATGTCGTTAAAAAGGCCGAGCTGGTCGATTACGGCAGCGTCCGTGGCTGCATGATCATCCGCCCCTATGGCTATGCCATTTGGGAAAATATCCAGCATATTCTTGACGGCATGTTCAAGGCGACTGGTCACCAAAATGTCTATATGCCTATGCTCATCCCGGAGAGCCTTCTGCAGAAAGAGAAGGACCATGTGGAAGGCTTCGCCCCGGAGGTCGCCTGGGTCACCATGGGCGGCGAGGAAAAGCTGGAGGAGCGCCTGTGCGTGCGTCCCACCAGCGAAACGCTGTTCTGCGAGCACTATTCCCACATCATCCACAGCTACCGCGACCTGCCCAAGCTGTATAACCAGTGGTGCAGCGTCATGCGCTGGGAAAAGACCACCCGCCCCTTCCTGCGCAGCGCCGAGTTCCTGTGGCAGGAGGGCCACACCATGCACGAAACCGCCGAGGAAGCCAAGGCTGAGACCGTGCGCATGCTGAATGTCTACGCAGAGATGTGCGAGAAATATCTTGCCATCCCCGTTGTTAAGGGCGTCAAGACCGATAAGGAAAAATTTGCGGGCGCCGAAGAAACCTACACCATCGAGGCCATGATGCACGACGGTAAGAGCCTGCAAAGCGGTACCTCCCACTACTTCGGCGACGGCTTTGCCCGTGCCTTTGATATCCAGTTCACCGACCGCAACAATACCCTGCAGTATCCCCACCAGACCAGCTGGGGTATGTCTACCCGAATCATCGGCGCCATTATTATGACCCACGGTGATAATAACGGCCTGGTGCTGCCCCCCGCTGTCGCTCCCATCCAGGTCATGGTCGTCCCCATCGCCCAGCATAAGGAGGGCGTTGCCGAGACCGCTTCCGCCCTGTGTGAGCGCCTCAAAAAGAACTTCCGTGCAGACATAGATCTTTCCGAGAACAGCCCCGGCTGGAAGTTCGCCCAGTATGAGATGAAGGGCGTCCCGCTGCGTCTGGAGATCGGCCCCAAGGATATCGAAGCCGGCCAGTGCGTGCTGGTCCGTCGCGATAACCGCGAAAAGACCTTTGTCAAGCTGGAGGACCTCGAAACCGAGATCACCCGCCTGCTGCAGGAGATCCACGACAGCCTCTATACCAAAGCCCTCGCCAACCGTGAAGCCAACACCTATGTTGCCCACGATATGGCCGAGATGCACAAGGTCGCTGATGGCACCAACGGCTTTTATAAGACCATGTGGTGCGGCGACCTCGCTTGCGAGCTCAAGATGAAGGATGAGATCGGCGTCACCAGCCGCTGCATGCCGCTGGAGCAGGAAGACCTCGGTGCCACCTGCGTCTGCTGCGGCAAGCCCGCCAAGCACATGATCATTTGGGGTAAGGCTTACTAATATCTGAACAGAATCTGTGACAGCCGCCGGATGGGCGCCCCGCAGGGGACCCGTTCCCTTCGGGAACGGGCCTGACGGGCTTCGCCCGTCCCGGCGGTTTCACCGCCGCCCCTGCGGGGCGCCCCACTTTCTGCACCCACTCTCCCCGGCAGCAAAGCCCCAGCCCTGCGGGCCTGCCCGCTTTCCATGGTCGGTTTCGGCTTTGCCGGCAAAATTTTTTTGTCCAAAATCAAAAGGAGGTCATCCCCATGGGCTGTACTCACGATTGCAGTACCTGCGGCCACGATTGCGGCAGCGAGCAGGATTTTTCCAAAAAACTCAATGAAATGAGCAGCGTCAAAAAGGTCATCGGCGTCGTCAGCGGCAAGGGCGGCGTCGGCAAATCCCTTGTCACCAGCCTGCTGGCCGTCAGTATGCAGCGGCTGGGCTACCGCACCGCCATCCTGGATGCCGATATCACCGGCCCCAGCATCCCGCAGGCATTCGGCCTTCGGGAAAAGATCGAAACCCTCGGCGAGGTTATGCTGCCCGCCGTCTCCCGCTTCGGCACCCAGGTCATGTCCATCAATCTGCTGCTCGAACGGGAAAGCGATCCCGTCGTCTGGCGCGGCCCCGTCATTGCCGGGGCGGTGGGCCAGTTCTGGACCGATGTGTACTGGAAGGATGTCGATTTTATGTTTGTCGATATGCCCCCCGGCACCGGTGATGTCCCTCTCACCGTATTCCAGTCCCTCCCCGTGGATGGCATCATCGTGGTCACCACGCCGCAGCAGCTCGTCGGCATGATCGTGGAAAAAGCGGTAAAAATGGCCGAGATGATGAAGGTTCCGGTTCTTGGCCTCATCGAGAATATGAGCACCTACACCTGCCCTGATTGCGGAAAGCAGCATGCTATTTTCGGCGAAAGCCACCTTGATAGCATCGCGGCGGAGCACCACATTCCGGTGCTGGCCCGCCTGCCGATCCAGCCCGCGCTCGCCTCACTGATGGATACCGGTACCATCGAGCTGTTTGAGGGCGACTTTATGCAGCCCGCCGCCGACCGTCTTTGTGCCCTGCTGCCCCGCTGAAAGGAGATTGACCCTATGATCCTCACCATTGATATCGGCAACTCCAATATCTGCTTTGGCGTCTACGAGGGCAAAAGTGCCCTCTTTACCGCCCGCGCCAAGACGGACCCCCTGCGTACCGAAACGGAATACGCCGTCCTTCTCTCGCAGATCTTCCGTCTGCATCAGTCCGATCCGGCCCAGCTTACCGGCGCGGCCATCTCCTCGGTCGTACCGGCGCTCACCGCCGTATTCCACGATGCCGTCCGCATCCTCGGCAATGGCCATATCCCCACCATTGTGGTTGGCCCCGGGGTCAAAACCGGCCTTAATATCCGTATCGATGAACCCGCTTCCTTGGGTGCGGACCTGGCCTGTACCGCTGTGGGCGCGGCGGAAAAATACCCCCTGCCAGCCATCATCATCGATTTGGGCACCGCTACCAAAATCACCGTCGTCACCGAGGACCGCAGCTTTATCGGCGGCGCTATCCTCCCTGGCGTCAAGATCTCGCTGGAGGCGCTTTCAGGGTCGGCCTCGCTGCTGCCCTCCATCGGTCTCGGTACCGGTAAGATCAAGACCATCGGTAGCAATACGGTGGATTGTATGCTCTCTGGTGTGGTGCTGGGCACCGCCTGTATGGTGGATGGCCTTATTGAGCGCTACCGAGAGGAACTGGGCGAAGTTCCCACTGTGGTGGCCTGCGGCGGCCTTTCCCCGGCTATCGTGCCGCATTGCCGCACCAACATCATCCTCGATCAGGATCTGCTGCTGGATGGCCTTTTGGCCATCTACCGCCGCAACGCCCCGCCCAAACAGCACTGAACCGTACATTTTGCCCCCTCCCGCTTTGGGTGGGGGCTTTGCCTTTCTTGGTACGGTTTGTGCAGGGCAGGGGATAGGGGCGCAGCCCCGGCAGCGCTTCGCGCCGCCGAAGCGGACTTCGTCCGCTTGCCCGCCTCCGGCAGGCGGGCTGCGCCCCTTTCGCTTTCCCTCCTATCCCACCATCCGTTCGGCCAAAGCCCGCCCCTCCCTTGCGGCAGCCAGTGCCATTATGTTATATTAAGATGAAGTAGATTGGTAAATCAGTTTTACGGAGGGAAGCAAGTGAACATAATAATTCGCAGAATGAAAAGCAGCGATGCCGACGCGCTGTACCGCCTGTTGTCCGATCCGGAGGTAATGCGCTATTTGGAGCCGCTCTATGATAGGGCGCAGACCGAGGCATTTCTGCACCGCGCGGGATTATCCGAGCCGCCGCTTGTGTATGCCGCCGAAGGAAACGGACGCTTTATCGGCTATGTCATTTATCATCCATACGATGAGGAAAGCATCGAAATTGGCTGGGCGCTTTTCCCAGCGTACTGGGGGCGCGGGTACGCGTCAGCGCTGACGGATCAGCTCATTTGCAGAGCAAAACAGGAGCATAAGAGCATCGTTATCGAGTGCATTCCAGAGCAGAAGGCAACGGATCGAATCGCAATAAAGAAGGGCTTTCGTTATTGCGGGGTCTGTGATGGGTTAGCTGTCTATCGCCTTGTGTGACCCCCTCTCCCCAAGCCACCCATTTCGCCCATTTGCCCCTTGCATTTTGCCCCCTCATCTGTTATGATATGTCGCGGAAGCCGCCCCCTACCGCACCGGCAGCGGAGTCGCTTCCTAAAATTTTGCGCTGTATCCCACATCCGCCGCAGGCCCCACCGGTCACGCTTTTGCCACGGGGCGTATCCCAAAAGGGAACGCCACCTGCCGCAATGATAAAGCGTCCCGTGTGCCGCCGTACCCGGCAAAGGAATAGCAGCAAGGAGGATTATCATGTCAAGTTCCACCAACCGCACCCGTACCCTTACCACACTCGGCATTCTTACCGCCATCATCCTGGTGATGACCTTCACCCCCCTCGGCTACATCAAAACCATGGGTCTGGAGATCACCCTCCTGCACATTCCCGTCATCCTCGGCGCGGCCCTTACCGGCCCCGCCGGCGGCATGGTGCTGGGTGCAGTGTTTGGTTTCACCAGCTTCTTTCAGTGCTTCGGCCTAAGCACCTTCGGCACCACCCTGTTCAGCATCAATCCCGCTGGCACCTTTATCGTCTGCGTGATCCCCCGTGTCCTGCTGGGACTGGTTGCCGCCTACATCTACCGCGGCTTCGATCACCTCACCGGCAAGTGGAGCGGCACCATCACCGGTGCACTGGCCACCATCTGCCATACGGCAATGTTCATGGGCACGCTGGCGATCTTCTTCTACACCAGTGACTATCTTCAGGGCTTCGCCGCTATGATGGGCACCACCAATGTCTTTGCGTTTATCATCGCCTTTGTCGGCCTGCAGGGCCTCCTGGAGATCATCCTCGCCGCAATCGTGGTCGGTGCGCTGGTCCCCATCATCAAAAAGACCCGCCGCGTCTGATTTTCACTTACCCCAATAAAATAGCACGCAAAAAAGAGGCATCCGCTGTGGGTGCCTCTTTTCTCGTTTCTGCAGGGCTTTGGTTCGGCCGCAGGCCCCGATGCTCCGCATCGGCCCCGCCCGCTGCGCGGCGGGGTGCCCGGGCGAAGCCCGGGCGGCCTGCGGCCGCCCTCCCGCCCAGTTCTATTCTTAGTCCAGCGGATGCTCCAGCGCCATAAAGGCCCCCTTCACATCCTCCCCGGCCGGGTAATGATACTCCTCGTCATGCTCCGTCTCGGGGTCGCCCACCCGGTGCGTCGGGATAAAGATCGGAATGGGGCAGTCGTCCACCGCCTTGATGACCCGCGCGCGGTTCTCCTCGGTATCCTCCAGCGCCAGCGCCGCCAGCAGCGTCGGGGTGGTAAAGTGTTCCCCATAGGGAATGCGGATCACCGTCTCCCATACCTCCCGCTCAAAGTCGCTCCCGCCGGGCGCCAGCGGCAGCGTAAAGATGACCCGGTGCCCGGTCCAGTATTCCTGTATCTGCTGGAAGCCCTTCTTCAGCAGCGGGGTCTCCTCCTCGTCTGCGTCCACCTCCAAACCGTCACCGAAAATCAAACGGCAGAGCGCATAGTCGTCGTTCTCCACCAGCGTGATCCACCCCGGCCCCAGCTCCTTGGTAAACTTCTTCATGTCCATTCCTCCCTGAATATACTATTCGTATATATTTTATAATATTATACCCACCTTGCGGCAGCATACGGCGGCTTGACGAAAATCGCCGCTGGCTGCGTTGCCCTCCCAAGGCAACAGCCCGTCTCCGCCGGGCAACAGCCTTGCTTCGGTCTGCCTTGCCATCATCCGATTTTCCCCCGCGTCGCCTCACTTGCAGTATTTCCGGAAGATCTCCAAATACCGGTCGCCAAAGGAAACCAGTGTCACATCGTCCAGCGGCAGCACCAGCGGATCAGAAAGCCAGTTGCCCAGCGCGTCCACCCGCTTCATGGTCAGGTAGCGGCTGTCTACCTTCATCAGCCGCCCCAGGAAGTACAGCGATTCCTCCGGGTTGCCCTCGCACTCCACCGCGGCCCAGCCGCCGTATTGGGCCATAATGCCCTCCAGCAGCTCCTGCCAGCTGCGGCAGGCAAAGCCCGGCGCCTTTACGGCGTCGTACAGCTTCTCTCCGGCCATCACCTTTTTCAGGAACGGCACATCGTCCATCTGCTCCGCCTCGGTAATATCCCCGGTGCGCAGGGCGCAGTAGCCGTCCAGCACAAAGTTCGTCTGCCGCTGCAGCACCACCAGCTCGTTTTCCACCGCTACCGGCACCCCGGCATATTCCGGCGCCACCAGCTCATCCCGGTACAGCACCATCATGTTCTTTTGCTGCATCGCTTTCTGCAGAAGGTCCTTTTCCTGCATATCATGTCCCTCCCTGGGAGCGTCCCATCTTGGCCAGCTCCCATTCCTTCAGCTCTTTCAGTTCGTTATAGATCGCCGCATAGCTGCGGTGCCGGCTTTCGGGGATTAGCCCCTCCCGCACCGCCTCCAGCACGGCGCAGCCCTGCTCAGTGCGGTGGCTGCACCCGGTGTAGCGGCAATAGTCCTTGTATTTCTCCATCTCGGGGAAGCACTCCGCCAGCTCCGCCGCCGGCATCGGCTCCGCTTTCGCGAATTCCAGCGCCGAAAATCCCGGGGTATCACACAGCCAGCCGCCGTGCCCATCGGGGAAAAGCTCCACATGGCGGGTGGTATGCCGTCCCCGCCCCAGCTTTTTGCTGATCTCCCCGGTCGCCAAGTTCAGCTCCGGGTACAGCCCGTTCATCAGGCTGCTTTTCCCGGCGCCGCTGTTGCCGCAAAAGGCCGTGATCCCGCCCTTCAATAGCGCAGCGGCCTCGGTCAGTCCCTCCCCGGTCAGGTTGTTCACCACCGCAGTGGGGTAGCCCGCCTTGCGGTAGATCTCCACCCAGGGGGTCGGGTCGGCCAGGTCAGGCTTGGTAAAGATCATCACCACCGGGATGTCCCTGCGGGCCGCAATCGCCGTCAGCTGGTCAATGACCAGTGCGTTGGGGGCCGGGTCGGCCAGTGATACCACCATCGCCAGCCGGTCAAGATTGGCCACCGGCGGGCGCTGCAGGGTATTTTTCCGCGGTTCTATGGCGGTAATGCTCCCGCAGCCTGGCTCGGTCGGCTCAAACCGGCATCGGTCGCCCACCAGCAGGGTGGTTGCGTCCCTGCGGAAGATGCCCCGTCCCCGGCATTCGGTTTTTGTTCCGTCCTCGCTGATGACGGTATAAAACCCGCCCAGCGAGCGCACGATCAACCCCTCCATTTACTCACCAAAGGCCGAAGAATAGTCGGCCGTCCAGTAGTACTGCCCGGTGGAAAAGTCCACCGAAGCGCTCTTATACACCTCGCCGTCGATCAGCACATCCGCCATGCAGGTGCCGCTGCCCTGCAGCGGGATGGAGATGAGCCGGGTGTTGCGGGGCTCTATTACCTCACTGTATACGGTCTCGCCGTTCAGTACGGCGGTCACATTCACGGTGCCGGGCAGATCAGGCGGTGTGGTCTGCAGCGTCACGGTGGCCTCGCCGTTCACATTGGCGTTATCCACTGTTCCCACCACCAGGGTGATCTTGCTCCCAATGGGCACCATGCTGGGGGAAGCCGGGGTTTGGTTGATCACCAGCCCGTCATACTGGTAGTCGGTCAGCTGGTAGGTCACCGTCACATCAAACTGCGCGTCCCGCAGCACCTGCACGGCGCTCTCCTCGGGGTAGCCCAGTACCTCCGGCACCTGCACCTTTTCCTTATTGCTGCCCACGCTTACATATACCACCACGGTGCTGCCGGCGGCCACGCTCTGTCCGGCATCGGGGCTGGTACGCACCACGCTGCCTTCGGCTATGGTGTCGCTGGCAATATCGGTAGTGGAATATTTAAGCCCCAGGCTTACCAGCTTGGCGTAAACGGCGGTCGCCTCTTGGTTGGTAAAGGTCGGGATGGTCACCATCTTGTTGCCGGCGCTTACCCACACCTGCACCGTGCTGCCTTTTTTCACGCTGGTGCCGGCGTTGGGGCTCTGCCGGTAGATCTGCCCCTCCTCATAATCGGCGTTGTAGTCCTCGCTCTCCAGCTTTATCTTGATGCCGGGGTAGGCCCCGTTGGAGGAGGCGGCGGTAAAGTCCACCCCGACCAGGTTGGGCAGGGGGATATCCTCCACTGACTTAAAGGGCTGATAGATCTGGAACATCACCAGCACAAAGAGCAGGGAAGCCACCACTACGCCGCAGGTCACCGCAAACAGCTTGGAAAGTGGGGTGGTCAGCCGGTCGCGCAGCCTTTTCTTTTCGTTATTTTCACCAGTTTTTGCGGCCTTCTGGGAGGCCATGACGCCCTGCTTTTTGGGCATAATGCCAATACCCTCGCCGCTCTTTTTCGCCGGCTTGGCCGCCCGGGCGGTATACGCCGGGAAGGTTGTCTTGGGGTCCGTCAGCCACTTCCGCAGGTCGGCTATCATCTCACCGCAGTTCTGGTAGCGGTGATCGGGGTCCTTGGCCATGGCGTGCAGGGTGATCTGCTCCAGACCCACCGGCACATTGGGATTCAGACTCCGCAGCGCCTTGGGGTTCTGCTCCACCTGCTGCAGCGCCACACTGATGGGCGACTCCCCGTCAAAGGGCAGCCTGCCGCTCAGCATCTCAAAAAGGATAACACCCACCGAGTAGATATCGGTGCGCTGATCCACCGCGTCGCCCAGGGCCTGCTCCGGGCTGATATAGTGGACCGAACCGATGGCGTTGCCGTCAATGGTGCGGCTCTGGCTCATGGCAAAGCGGGCAATGCCGAAGTCCATCACCTTTACCTCGCCCTTTTCTGTCACCATGATATTCTGCGGCTTGACATCCCGGTGGACGATGCCGTTTTCATGGGCGCACTGCAGGGCGGTCAGCACCAGCCCGGCGATATTGGCGGCCGTTTTGCCGGGGATGGGCTTCTTCCGCTCGATATACTCCTTCAGGGTGATGCCGCTGACATACTCCATCACTAGGTAGGGATTGGGCACATCCAGTACCACATCATAAATTTTGACGATATTGGGGTGAGAAAGGGCATTGATGGCCCGGCTCTCATTGCGGAAGCGCCGCAGGTACTCCTCATCGGCGGCATATTCATCCCGCAGCATTTTTACCGCCACGGTCCGCAGCGCCTCGGCATCAAAGGCCCGGTAGACATTGCACATGCCGCCTACCCCCACCAGCTCCTCTATGAGGTAGCGGTCTGCCAGCTTGGTTCCCAGTATATTTTCCATGTGTTTCGTTCTCCTCTCAGCGGTTGTGGATCAGTACGGCGGTGATGTTATCCGGTCCGCCGGCGGCATTGGCTTTCGCTATCAATGTATGGATATCCCCACCCTGCAGAATCTCCTGCAGGGTGCCGGCCAGCTCCCCGGGCGGCAGGGTATTATACAATCCGTCACTGCACAGCAGCAGGGCGTCTCCCCGCAGCAGGTCTATCACGGTGTAGTCCGGCTGGACCTCCGGCTCCACCCCTATGGCCCTGGTAATGGCGTGCCGGTCCGGGTGATGGGCGGCTTCCTCGGGGCTCAGCAGGCCCTGCCGCAGCAGTACCGCCACCGCGGTGTGGTCCTCGGTCACCTGGGATAGCTCCCCCTGCCGCAGCAGGTAGCAGCGGCTGTCGCCCACATTGGCCACCAGCGCCACCCCATCACTGATGACGGCGGCGCAAAGGGTACTGCCCATGCCGGTCAGGGCCCCGCCGCTTTGGCCGCTGCGGGTGTATACCGCCCGGTTGGCCCCGGCGATGGCCGTTTCCAGCAGCAGCCGCAGGCTGCGTTCCTCCATGTGGGACCGCAGGCTGCTCTCAATCATGCGGCGCACCTCCTCGGCAGCAATGCCGGCCGCTATTCCGCCGCCAACTTCGCCCCCCATGCCATCGCATACGACGGCATAGCCGCTTCCCTGGTCAAATACCTCCCCGGCAAAGCGATCCTCATTGGTTTCCCGCACCATTCCGCGGTCTGTCGCTCCGTAGATATGCAGCATCTTTCTTTTCCCCTCCTCGGGAAGTTTTCCGTCTGTCCGGGCTTTGTCCCCGCCCGGCCTTTACAGGGGGCCGCTCCCAGCACCCCCGCAGCCTCCGCGCCGTCTCGCGGCCCTCACCGGGCGGCCGCTCCCCGGCGCTCATTCCTCGTCACTTCGTACCGTCTCCGGCTTTCCCGGCCTCCGCCCTTCTCAGCTGGCCGCAGGCCGCGGCAATATCGCTGCCCAGCTCCCGCCGGACGGTCGCGTTCAGCCCCAGCGCCCCCAGCCGGGCCGCGAAGCGCTGCACCGCTCCTTTATCCGGCCGTTTGGTGCCGCGTTCCGCCACCGGGTTCACCGGGATCAGATTCACATGGCAGTTTTGCCCGCCCAGCAGCCTCGCCAGCGCCTCGGCATGGGCCAGGCTGTCATTCACCCCGGCGATGAGGGCATATTCGTAGCTGATGCGCCGGCCGGTCTTGGCAAAATAATTTTTGCAGCTTTGCATCAGCCGGGCAATGTTGTACTGCTTATTCACCGGCATAATGCCGCTGCGGGTCTCATCATCGGCCGCGTGCAGCGAGATGGAAAGGGTCAGCCCCAGCCCCAGCTCCGCCAGCTCGTCAATGCGGTCGCACAGGCCGCAGGTGGAAAGCGAAACATGCCGCAGGCTCAGGTTTCTGCCCTCCGGCGAGGATAGTATCGTCAAAAAATCCAGTACATTGCGGTAGTTATCCAGCGGCTCGCCTATGCCCATCAGCACCAGCGAGGAGATCGGCTCTCCCGCCTGCCGCTCCGCCTCATAGACTTCTCCCAGCATCTCGGCTGGGGTCAGGCTGCGTACCAGCCCTCCCAGCGTGGAGGCGCAGAATTTGCACCCCATGCGGCAGCCCACCTGGGTGGAAATGCAGAGACTCAGCCCATGCTCGTACCGCATCAGAACGGCTTCCACGCAGTTCTGGTCAGGCAGCTCCAGCAGCAGCTTCACGGTTTCATCCAGCTTGCTTTCCAGCCGCCGCCGGGTGGTAAGCACCGTGAGAAAAGCACGCTCCTCCAGCTTTTTCCGCAGGGCGGTGGAAAGATTGGTCATTTCGGCAAAGGAGCCGCCCCGTTTTTGGTGGATCCACCGGTAAATTTGTCCGGCGCGGAATTTAGGCTCCCCCAGTGTGCCGGTGACCCATTCGGTGAGCCGCGGCAGCGTCATCGAGGAGATATCGATTTTTTCCATACCCTTTCGGCTCCTTTCGTGGAATTTTAGCGGGATCAGTAAAGTCCTTTCACTAATACGGCAAAATGGCCGCTTTTTTGCATGTGAAAGGTTAATATTTCACTTTT
>CEAA01009817.1_pt1 | contig 23309 bp, 17 predicted proteins | sample 557551 | NCBI WGS metagenome assembly CEAA01 (sample SAMEA3182115, study PRJEB8094) | gut metagenome | biome: human; feature: gut; material: Stool; isolation source: human stools | place: Canada | collected 2013-06-11
TTTACAACGCAACCAAGTATGTCTGCCACTGGGAACCGACTTTTGCTGCCTATCTTGCTAAGAAGCGTGCGGAGGGCAAACACTACAATGTCGCGCTTTCTCATGCTGCCAAAAAGTTGGTTCGTCTAATATTTGCTATGGAGAAATCCAGGCAGCCATATTGCTTAGCGGCTTGAGTGCAACTACTTGAATAGCCAGCAGGGGTCTGACAAGACCTCAGCTTTGCTATACCCTTTCTGAGCCATCTTTTTTCACCACCACCATTTCGTTTCGGGCTTGACTTTTAATAGTTAATCTTTCCTCTTTCCTGAATGGATGATGTATCGATCCAAGTATAGCAGAAAACGTACGGCGGCGCAATGCGAAAAGTTTCGGTATCCTGCTCTGGCGCCGGGAAAACTGGCCATGCGCCCCAATGCATTTATTTGATCCGAAATGTTAAAATATCTAAAGTTACCTATTTTACGACAATATAACTGAACAATATAGCAACATACCGTCTTGTTCTTTCAGTGTCTGCAGGCTAAAATAAAGAGCATTAAGACGTGGCGAGGTGAAGTCATGGGGAGTTTTAATGATCTGTGCGATAAACCATATATGTGCGCATGTGGAAAATGTCACGTATGTAAAATACATAAAATTTGGCTGGGAGCCGGTGCTTTAAGGCAAATTGCAGAGGCGACGGCTTCCTATGCCTCTATCCTGTTGGTGGCGGACGACAATACCTATGCGGTGTGCGGCGCTAAAACAGAAGCGATCTTGCGGTCTGCCGGGCGCCAGGTAAAGACGTTGCTGTTCCATGGAACGGGGTTTCTTATTCCGGATAATCAGGCGGTGGAGCGGCTGCTCAAAGCGGCGGCACCGCCTGTGGATCTGCTGGTGGGCGTGGGTTCCGGCGTTATCAACGACTTGTGCAAGCATGTGAGTAACTGTCTGCACATTCCGTATATCATCGTGGCGACCGCTCCCTCTATGGACGGTTATGTGTCTATGGGGGCCGCTCTCCTGCTGGATGGGTTGAAAGTTACCACCGACGCAAAACCGCCCCTGGCGGTGGTGGCGGACACAACGATTCTGAAAGACGCGCCCATGGAAATGATCCGGGCGGGTTTCGGCGATATCGTGGGCAAATATTCCGCTCTCAACGATTGGAAGCTGAGTCACCTGCTCCTGAAAGAACCATTTTGTCGACAGGTGTATGACATGGTAAAAGGGGCGGTGGACCGGGTGGTCCGCCTGGCGGATGGCTTGATGGCCCGCCGCGAGGAAAGCGTGGAGGCCCTGATGGAATCGTTGTTGCTTGTGGGAGTGGCGATGAGCTTTGTGGGGAATTCCCATCCCGCTTCAGGAAGCGAGCATCACCTGTCGCACTTTTTTGAGCTGACCGGCCTGGAACGGAACCGCCCGTATCTGCTTCATGGCCTGGATGTCGGTTACGCGACCATAATCACCAGCCGGCTGCGTGAACGGGTTATGGCCGGACGGCCGCTCCCAGAGGAGAAGCCGCCGGATCGGAAAGCATGGGAGAAAGAGATCCGGGATGTGTTTGGCCGCGGGGCGGACAATATTCTACGACTTCAGGAAAGCGGTGGCACCGGGCAGAGCCTCCGGCCGAAAATCACCCGCCGTTGGGAGGAGATCCGGGCCGTACTGGCCGAGGCACCCAAGGCGGAACAGATACAGGATATTCTGCAAAGCGTGGATTATGATTTTGACGCTTTTCTGCGGTATTACGGTTCTGATTGGGTTAACGAGGCTGTTCGCTATGCCAGATACACCAAAACCTATTACACCCTGCTTTGCCTGAACCAGGACGTGGACAGCGAGCCAGTGGTGTTTTAAAGAAAAGAGGTCCGCCATGGACATGTGGTCACAATCGCCCACCCATATTTTGGTGATGGGGCACCGGGGCCTGGCCGCCCGATACCCGGAAAACACCATGCTCTCGTTTCAGAAAGCCGCCGAGTTAGGCGTCGACGGCATCGAAATGGACTTGAACCGAACAAGCGACGGGGTGCTGGTCGTTATTCATGATACTACCGTGGATCGCACCACCAACGGCACCGGGCCGGTACTTAATTATACCCTGCAGGAGTTGCGGCAGCTGGACGCGGGAGCCGGTGAGCGTATACCGACGTTTGCAGAATTCCTCGACTGGATCCGCCCCACCGGGCTGCTGCTGAACCTGGAAATTAAGGATCGCCGGCCACTTGTTGTGGACGAGGCCGTGCAGATGCTGCGGGACGCCGGCATGGGTGAACGCACGGTGCTCACCTGCTGGGATGCCGATATCACGACCTATGCACATGAGCGGTACGGCGTCAGGACCCAGGGGTTTCTAAAAGAGCGGGCGACGCATTATCGGAAGGATACCTACGCGCATTATTACAGCATCGGGATCGGGATGGAGGATTTGACCCGGCCCCTTTGCGAGGAACTGCGGCAGTTGGGAATCGCTCCTTGGGCTTGGTGCCCGGACGACGAGGAGTCCGCCAGGCGGGTCATCGACTGCGGCGCGACGCTGGTCACCTGCAACGAGCCGGAGCCCGCTCTTCGTCTGTACCAGAGTCTGGGGCTTCATGGTTGAACCCGAAAGCAACATGGATGCTGCTGAAGATGACGTAAAGTCACGGCAGCCAACGAGAAATAAAGCTAGTACATATAAAGAACCGAAGAGCCCCTACTATTGTGTAAACGATATTACCTATTCCTGGAAAATTTACATGTGGAAGATAGAGTGACCGGAAAGGCGGAGTGAGGATGCGGCAAAAGAGCAGGCTGCGGCGGAAACGGGATGCCATGGGTTGGATGTTTATTCTTCCCTGGTTCATTGGGCTGCTGTTTTTTTTCATACAGCCCATGGTGTCGTTCTTTCGGTACTCGTTTGTGGACTTCGAGTTTACTGATGGAGGATACGCCCTGAAGCCTCTGGAGGACGGATTGTTCAGCCATTATATCCACGCGTTTACCGGAGACGCAGAATTCCCGCAGCTGGTGATGGAATCGCTGCGAGATCTGCTGTATCAGGTGCCAGTGGTGGTGTTTTTCAGCCTGTTTGTGGCAGTGATCCTCAATCAAAAATTTCACGGCCGGATGGCGCTGCGTGTGATTTTCTTTTTGCCGATTATCATCACCTCCGGCGTTATCGCGGAAATCATCAAAGGGGACATGAGCGCTATCGCCACCCTGCCCGCCAGCGGCGCGTCGAATATCTTCGACGTATCGGCCCTGACCCAGTTTCTGCTGGACAGCGGCCTGCCGCAGAATTTGACGGACATGCTCGGGCGTGTGATTGCCAATGTGGCAGATTTGGTTTGGAGTAGCGGAGTACAGATTCTTATCTTTATGGCGGCCCTACTGGCGATCCCCCCCTCCCACTACGAGGTGGCACAGGTGGAGGGAGCCAGCGGTTGGGAGGCGTTTTGGAAGATCACGTTTCCGATGGTGTCGCCGTTCGTTCTGGCCAACCTAGTGTATACCATCATCGACAGCTTCACGAACTACGGTAACCAGACGATGAGTTACATCTCCTCGTATTTCACCAAGGATTTCAAGTATTCCTATGCGGCGGCGCTGTCGTGGATTTATTTTCTGCTGGTGTTGGTACTACTGGGCATGGTATTCCTGCTGTGCCGGCGGATGGTGTTTTATAACAATCGATAGGGGAAGGAGACTGGCGTCATGCCGAAAAACGTGAAACGACGTAAAACCATCGACATCAGCCATATGGAAATATCCCCCCTGTATTACGCGGGCCGGGCCGTCACTACCCTGTTGCGGTGGCTGTTTCTTCTGGCTGTTGCTTTTATCATCCTGTATCCGTTGGTCTACATGCTGAGCATGGCGTTTCGTTCTCCGAAGGATTTCATGGATGTGACCGTTATCTGGATTCCCAAAACGCCGACGCTGGATAATTTTAAAACCGCCATCGGGAGAGTGGGGATGCTGCGGGCCATGGGGTATACCGTCTATATCTCGACGGTGAGCTCGATTTTGCAAATCTTCGTCACTTGCTTGGCGGGGTATGGCTTCGCCCGCTTCCGCTTCAAGGGCAACGCCGTTTTATTTGTGATGGTGATCCTGACGATTATTGTGCCACCGCAGATGCTGGGCATGCCCAACTATCTGCTAATGAAGAATTTCGATTTTTTTGGCCTCTACGGCCTGCTTAGCGGATCGCCCTCCACGCTGAGCCTGGTGAACTCCCCACTGTCCTTTTTCCTGCCCGCTGCACTGGGGCAGGGGTTGCGCGCCGGGGTGTTCATCCTGGTTTTTCGCCAGGTGTTTGCCGGCCTTCCCCATGAACTGGAGGAAGCGGCATTCATCGACGGCTGCGGGTATTGGCGGACCTTTTTCCGCATCATGCTGCCCAACGCGCTGACTTCTATCGTAGTGTTTTTTTTGTTTTCCCTGGTGTGGTACTGGGGCGATTACTATCTCGCCAGCGTCAATCTCTCCAGCATCCCTACGTTGGCCACTACGTTGAGCACATTCAAGGCGCAGTTGGAGAGCATCCTGCCCAGGGAGCAGCTGACCGCCTATTATATGGTGCCTTTGCAACAGGCCGCCTGCGTATTCAGTATATCGCCGCTTATTTTGCTGTTTATCGTCGGGCACCGCTTTTTTGTCCAGGGAATCGACCGCAGCGGCATTGTCGGCTGAATGAGGAGGGAAAACCATGGCGGCTATCCGCAAAATACTAGTCTGTCTGCTGTGCGCGGGACTGTTGCCCGCGGCCATTCCGGCGCGGGCGCAGGCCGAGTCTGCGCCCGAAGAGGGTATCCCGCTTTATGAGGGAGATGGCAGTCTGCTGCTGGAGGAAAAGCAAACCCGGGATTTTTCCTTTACTCTGTCCTCAGATACAGCGGGCAATGCTTACGCGCTGGAAATCACCTATTGGGCGGTGAAAGATAAAAACGTCACGCCGCAGGTTTCTATGACATTGAAAGGAACCTCCACCGTGTTTGAGGATACGGTGGCGGATCTACCCCGTATCTGGGAAAATGACCGAAGCGGATGGATGGACGGGCGCTTTGAAAGGGACAGTCAGGGAAATGAGCTGACGCCTGTTCAGGTGGAGACTTCGGCCTGGCAGACCGTCATCCTGCCGACGGCGGGCGACGGCGGTCTCCGGCTGGATCAGGGAACGTACACCCTGAGCCTCACGATGGTGCGGCAAAGCGTTCTCGTTAAGCGCATCAGGTTGAAACCGCTGGAGTCGCAGAAAGCCTATACGGCGTATAAAACAGAGCATGACGCTGCGGGAGCGAAGGACGCGACCGGGCAGAAGGTCCGCTGGGAAGCGGAACTGAATTATCAGAAATCTCATCTGGAAATCCCCCTTACTTATGACCGGACGACACCGGCGGTGAGCCCTAACGATCCGAGCGCGATCCGGTACAACCTGCTGGGCGGATCGGGCTATGGGACGGAAGGACAATGGGTGTCGTGGCAAGTCGACATCCCGGAGGACGGGTATTACGTCCTGGATTTCGTATACCGGCAGAATATCAGTAATGGCCTCGACGTTCTGCGACGGCTGAGCATTGACGGGGACGTGCCGTTTGCGGAATGCGACGTGGTGAGTTTTCCCTATGCCAACGGTTTTGCGGTGAAAACCTTGGCGGATTCGCAGGGGGAGCCCTTTCGGCTGTATCTGAGCAAGGGGCGCCACATCCTTAAGCTGGAGGTGGTGCTGACGGGCCTGAAAGATACCTTGGCGGAATTCGGGAGCGTGGTGCAGGAACTGAACCGCCTGTACGGCAAAATTATGGTTCTGGTGGGCGAAACCCCGGACAGCTACCGTGACTACGATTTGGATAAGCATATAGACGGTCTGGTGGAAACGCTGACCACCTGTCAGGCGCGCCTGAACGCGCTAGGCGAAAAACTGGACGGCGAGCGCAGCGGCGGCAGTAACACCGCGCGGATATATGAGGCGGCGCGCACGCTGGGCGACATGGCGTCGAAAGTACGGGATATTCCGCAAGAAATGGACAATTTCCGTTCCCAGATAAACACTCTGGCCGATCTGCTCGGCGCTCTGCGAAACCAGCCCTTGGAGCTGGATTATATGGTTCTGCGTTCTCCGGATGAGGCGACTGCCAAAACCGGAGCGGGCTTTTTCGAGATGGCGGCGTTCCGCTTCCGCTCGTTCTTTTCCTCGTTTGTGCGGGACTACAACGCAGTGGGAAACGCACAGGGCGGGAAAGAGGCGTTGTCGGTATGGGTGAGCGCCAACGACCTGGCCACGGCGGGATATGCAACGGGGCGGGATCAGGCGCAGATTATCAGCCGTTTGGTGACAGACGGCTTCTCCTCCCGGACGGGGATCCCGGTGAACATGTCGTTGATCAACACCGCGGACACGCTGCTGCCGGCGCTGGTATCCGGAAAAGGTCCGGACGTGGCGCTCTTCGTGCCGAAATCGCTTCTGGTGAACCTGTACTACCGTGGCGCGCTGGTGGATTTGACGGAAATGCCGGGCTTTGAGGAGATTGAAAAACGGTTTTATCCCTCTGCATTCATCTCCCTGCGCACCGGGGACAGCGTGTTTGCTCTGCCAGAGGTGCAGAGCTTCAACATGCTGTTCTACCGCACGGATATTTTTGAAGAGAACCACCTGAGCGTGCCGGACACGTGGGATGACTTCTACACGGTGCTGGCGCGCCTGCAAAAGGGCGGGATGCAGGTCGGCATTGCAGAAAATCCACAGATATATGAGATGTTCCTGCTGCAGAACGGGGGCACGTTGTACAGCAGCGACATGAGAAAAACCCGGATGACGGAGGACGCTTCTATTCAGGCGTTCACTTCTTGGACGGATTTATATGTGAAGTACGGCCTGCCGGTATCTTTCGACGCCCTAAACCGGTTCCGCACCGGCCAGATGCCGATGGTCATTGCTACGTCGTATTTTTACGGTCAGGTGGCGGTGGGCGCGCCGGAAATCGCGGGACAATGGAGCATGGCACCGGTGCCCGGGACTAGGCAGGCAGACGGCTCGGTCAACCGCAGCGAGGCCTGCAATGTCAGTGGTGCGGTGGTGCTGGCGAAATCGACACGGCGTACGGACGCATTCCAATTTCTGGACTGGTGGACGAGCGACGCTACTCAACAGAGCTTCGGTTTTGAGAGTGAGGCGAAAATAGGGGTGTCAGCGCGGTACTTCCCGGCAAACAAGTCGGTACTCTCGACGCTGAACTGGACAGCGGACGAGTGCAGTCGTCTGGCGGCTCAGTGGGAGCAGGTCAGCGACAACCCGCAATCTCCCGCCGCGTATTATGTCACCCGAAATCTGAGCAACGCCTATCGACGGGTGGTATACGAATATGAAAATCCGCGGGACGTCATCTTCCGCTATGGGCGGATGATCGATGACGAGCTGATGAGAAAGCGCACGGAACTGGGACTGGAGGGGAACGCGTCATGAACCGCACAAAGGGCTTCTTCAGCAAATACGGCAACGCGTACTTCTTTTTAGGGTTTTGGCTTATCCTGTTCGTGTTTTTTACACTGCTCCCCATCGGCATCGCGGTGGTCATCAGCTTTACCAATTTCGACATGGTTCAAGCACCCCGTTTCGTGGGGGTGGCAAACTATATCCGGATGTTCCTGGATGACGACATCTTCGTCAAGGCATTCAGCAACACTATGCTGTTCGCCCTGATTACCGGTCCGGTGGGATACATCCTTTCTTTTGTGGTGGCGTGGTTCATCAACGACATGGGGCGAATGACCAGGACGATGCTGACGTTTCTGTTCTATTCCCCCTCCCTCATCGGCAGCGCCTATCTGATGTGGATGTACCTCTTTAGCAACGATTCCTACGGCATCCTCAACAGCTTTCTAATCAACTGGGGCTTTATCCACGCCCCGATTCAGTGGCTGAACGACCCGAACTACAACTTCTACGTAGTAATCGTCGTGGTTCTTTGGATGGGCATGGGCACCGGCTTCCTGTCCTTTGTCGCCGGTTTTAAACAACTCAATCGGAGCTATTTCGAGGCGGCGGCCATCGACGGGCTACGAAATCGCTGGCAGGAGCTGTGGTACATTACCCTGCCTCAGATGCGCCCGCAGCTGCTCATCGGGGCGGTGCTGTCCATATCTGGATCTTTTGCCATCGGTGTCCAGCCCGCTGCCCTGACTGGCATGCCTAGCACGGACTATTCCACCCATACCTTGGTGCTGCATATCCAGGATTACGGCAACACCCGCCTGGAAATGGGGTACGCCTCGGCCGTGGCAGTGGTGCTGTTCGTCATCATGGTGGTCAGCTGGGTGGTCATTAACAAGGCCATCAGCTCGGTGGCACCGGACGAGGGCTGATAAGGAGGTACTCCCTTGCGTAACAAAGCCTTGACCCGTTCCCGCGCAGGAAACTTCACGGCGTTTTTGTTCCTGATGATTTTCGGGATTTTTATTGCGCTGCCTATGTATTATTCTATCATCAACGCGTTTAAGCCCATCAGTGAACTGTTCCTGTTTCCGCCCCGTTTCGTGGTCTATCACCCGACTCTGGAGAATTTCGCGGATATCATCAAGGTGCAGTCCCAGTCGCTGATTCCGACGGAGCGATACCTGTTCAACAGCGTGTTCGTATCGGTGGTGTCTACGGGAGGCTATATCCTGCTGGCGTCCATGGCGGGCTACGCCATGGCGAAGCTGACGTTCCCGGGGAAAAAGCTCGTCAACACAGTGATCGTGTTCGCTATCCTGTTCCGTCCGGAGGTTACAGCGCTGCCTCAATATATGCTCATGGCAAAGACCGGGATGCTGGATACCTACTGGGCGCTGATTCTGCCTCTGATGAGTACATCGTTCGGGGTGTTTCTTATGTCCCAGTTCACCTCCGCTATCCCGGACGACATTCTGGAGGCGGCGCGCATTGACGGGGCTGGAGAAAAGTACATGTTCTTTAAAATCGTGCTGCCGGCAATCCGTCCGGCGTGGATGACGTTGCTGATATTTACCTTTATCAGCGGCTGGAACGTGACAGGCGGACAATTTACCTACAGCGAATCTATGAAGATGCTGCCCGTCATGATGCAGCAGATCAACACCGGCGGCATCATCCGTACAGGAGTGACTGCGGCGGTATCGGTGCTGCTGATGCTGCCGCCTATCGTAATTTTTCTGATTTGTCAGAATTCCGTGGTGGAAACCATGGCGTATTCAGGCATCAAATCGTAGGGACGGGAGGAGAGGAGCTTATGAAAAAAGCCGCGCGGCATACGGCCGTCCTGGCCATGATCCTCGCCCTGGTCTCCTGCTTGCCGGTGTGCGCGCTGACCCGCGGGAATGACTATCTGTACGACACGCAGGACAGGTCGGTGCCCGCGCCTGCTGCCTACACGGCGGTGGAGGTGGTGGACGGCGCGGACATGGGGGTCGGCGCGCTGCGCTCCCCGCAGGATGTGTTCGTCGACAGGGAGCAGAACGTCTATATTGCGGATACGGACAACAACCGTATCGTCCTGCTGGACAGCCAGCTGAAAAAGACTGGCGTGATAACACAGATCGTGTACAAAGGCGAGACGCAGGAGTTGAGCGGGCCCAAAGGCGTGTATAAGGCAGTGGATGGCCTGCTGTATATCTGTGACACAGGGAATGAGCGGGTCGTCGCGGTAAACGAGCGGGGAGAGGCGGTGCGTGTCATGACCAGCGAGTCTATCGCCGCTATCAACACCAGCATCCGCTTCGCGCCGGAAAAGGTGGTGGTGGACACCGACGGCAACGTGTATGTGGTGGATCCCTCCATTTACCAGGGCATCGTTCAGTACAACAAGGACGATGCGTTCATCGGCTTTTTCGCCCCCAACGAGGTGGAGGCGACCACCGACGTATTGTTGATGCAGCTGTGGAAAAGGTGGTTCAGCGACCAGCAGGTGGATGCCATGCAGAAAGCTTTGCCCTCCGCCTACAGCAACCTATATATAGACGAAGAGAATTTTCTTTACGCCTCGTCTCCGGCACGCAGCGGCGGCAAGCAGCTCAAACGGCTTAACACCTTGGGTGTCGACATTCTTCAGCCGGAAGGCAAGGCTTACGGGCTGGGTAAATTCGGGGATCTGGAAACCTCCTATGAGGATTATAAGGAGGTCACGAGTGCTTTTGTGGACGTCCACGCGGACAAATCCGGCATCCTGTGTGGTGCGGATTCCACCCGGGGCCGTTTGTTTCTCTATGACGCGGATTGCAGTCTGATCGCCGTGTTCGGCGATACCGGCGACACCCGGGGCGCTTTCCGTTCCCTGGTGGCGATCGACAAGCTGGGGGACAACTATCTGGCCCTGGACAGCGAAAAGGCGAGTTTGACGGTGTTCGCCCCTACGGATTACATGAGAGCCGTCCTGGACGCGCTGTCGTATTACAGCGCAGGCCGATACGTGGAATCGGTGGATCTCTGGGAAGGTGTTCTGCAGCGCAACAGCGGATTTACCCTCGCCTATCGTAGCATCGGGCGCGCGTATTTCCAGGAGGGGGACAACGCTGCCGCCATGCGGATGCTGAAAAAGGGCGACGACCCCTATTTCTACTCCATGGCGCTCAAGGAATACCGCAAGGAATTCGTCCGGCGGTATTTTGTCTTTCTCATTCTGGGCGGCGCGGCGGTGCTGACTGGACTGGTCTTTTTGCTCCGACGGCTACGCCGCTGGATGTTGTCGGGAAAGGAGCGGTAACGGAACATGTTCACGAATGTGCGTAAAATGGCGCTGGGCTGCTATGTGTTATTGCGACGCCGCCGGGAGCCGGATGCGCGACGGCGGAAATTCGACCGGGAAAAACTGATTTATCCGTTCCGTCTGCTGTTTCACCCGCTGGCAGTGTTCAACGATTTGAAATTCGAGAAAAAAGCGTCTCTGCCCTTGGCAAACCTGCTGGTGCTTCTCTTTTTTCTGGAGGGTGTGGCACAGGCCGCTGCCACGGGGTATCTATTCAATCCGGACAGCGGCATGAATTTCAACATCCTACCAATTTTGGCCGGGACGGTAGGGATCGTGCTGATTTGGACGGTCTGCAACTGGGCCATGTGTACCCTCAACAACGGGGAGGGTAGGATGTCCGAAATCTGGATCGCGACAGCCTATTCTCTGACGCCCTACCTGTTGCTGGGTTCCATCGGTATTGTGGTGTCTAACATCCTATCCCTAGACGAGAGTATTCTGTACGGCACCCTGCGCACTATCGCCGTGGGCTGGAGCCTCTTGCTGGTATTTCTTGGCATGATGACGGTGCATCAGTACACGGTGAAGAAAACCATCGCATCGGTTATATTTACGTTGCTGGCGATTCTGGCTGCTTGTTTCCTACTACTGCTGTTTTTTGCCATTGCCCAGCAGATGTGGGGATTTGCCACAGGTATTGTCCAGGAACTGGGATATCGCTGATTTTGTTCTCCTACTAAATGATAGAAATCTTTGCAGGACATTTGAGGAGTGATGAAAAACATGAAGCGTATATGTGCCGTGGCTCTGATAGGCGCCCTCCTCGTCTTGCACGGTTCCGGACTCGCCGCTCCTGCGGGTATTCGCCGGGAGGCTTCCGGCGCACAGACTGGGGATGAGGGTGCGGTGACCGCCGGCGTGCCACAGGGCTATACCACGGTGGCGGAAAAGGGCGGGCTGTCTCTGGCTATCGACCTGGAAACAGCCAACATCGTGGTGCGGGATGAGGCAGCGGGCAGCGACTGGTACACCAGTCCACCCGGCGTATTGGAGGACGAGAGCATGTCCGCCCATATGGCGGAGCAGCTGGCGTCCAGCCTGCTGGTTTCATTCATTGACTCGACGCTCAATGAGGTGACCGTCAACAGCTACGACGGCAGCGTCAAGGAAAGTGCGTACGAGGTTCGTCAAATAAAGGACGGCTTGAAAATTACCTATGATTTCTCTGCAGAGTCCATGCAGTTCCGTATTCCGGTACAGGTGACACTAGGCGAGGAGTATGCCCAGGCCGAAATCCTGTACGACGAAATCGAGGAGTACGGCGCGGCACGAATCACCAATATCGATCTATTTCCATCTTTCGGTGCGGGAAAGGTCGGGGAAGACGGGTACCTGTTCCTGCCCAGCGGCAGCGGTGCTTTAGTAGACTATGCCGACAGTGAGAGTAGCTCTGCCTCCTACCGGCAGATGGTGTATGGGGAAAACCCGGCGGTAGGCCTGCTTTTGAAAACCAAACCCGAGCAGGGAGCCATCCGACTGCCCGTGTTTGGCGCGAAAAACGGGGATGCCGCATTCCTGGCTGTTCTGCACGCAGGTGAGGCGGCGGGCTCCATCTACGCTCGCGGAAGCGCGGGGGATTCGCCCTATTTCGCAGCGGGCGCCGGCTTTGTTTACCATCAGAAAGACTTGACCGGCATCCGGGACAAGGAGGCAAATTACCGCACCGTGGTGATGGTCGAGGACAAGCCGGTGGATGTCAACCCAGTGGTGCGGTATTACTTTCTGAGAGACGAGGACGCGGATTACAGCGGCATGGCCCGCTGCTATCGCGCTTATCTGATCCAACGATACGGACTCAAGCCGAAGGCGCAGGAGGGACGCCACGTTGCGCTGGAGTTTTTTGGGACAACTCGCCGGAAAACAACTTTTCTTGGCATCCCCATCACCCGAACTGTCAACGCCACCACCTTTGGCCAGACGCAGTCGATACTCGATGCCTTGCGCGAAAAAGGAGCGGGAGAGGCCGACGTATTGTTATATGGCTTTGAAAAGGGCGGGTTTGAAAATCGCTATCCTTTTTCCGCCGCTCTGGACGGCGGAGAGCAAGGCTATACCGCCCTGCGGGAGAGTGCGCCAGACAGCCGGTTTTACTTGGCCTTTGACCTGGTACGGGATTATGGCGGAGGTTTCCGCCTGTTTTCCCACAACACCTATGCGCGCAGTCTCAACAAGGTGGCGGTCGTCCGCCGGGAACCGCTGCGTAGCACCGGCGACTGGAACACCGATGCACCCTCCTGGAAATACGTATCCGCCGCGTCCCTGCTGGAAAATTTGCCGGATTTCCTGAAGGGGGTTCCCTCCGGAAACAATACGGGACTCCTGTTGCGCCGGTTCGGCGAGGAGCTGGGCAGCGATTTTAATCCTGAGGCTCCAACTGACCGCACCCAGATGCAGGAAGTTTACCGCCGGGCGGCAGATCAGGCAGGAAAGAGCGTCGGCCAGCTGGCGGCGGAGGGCGGAAACGCCTATCTGCTGGACAGCGCCTCTCTGCTGACCGAGATTCCCAGCTCGAACAACGGCCATGATTTGTTTACCGAGACTGTGCCGTTTTATTCCATGGTTCTGCACGGTTACGTCTCCCTGACCTCCACGCCGGTGAATGACGCCGGCAGTCCCGCCGATTTCCTGCTGACCCTTCTGGAAACAGGGATCCGCCCCACTTATCGCCTGACCGGCTGTGATCCGGCGGATCTCGCCGAAACGCCGCTGAATTATCTAGTAAACACGAAAGCGGACAACTGGTTGGACGATATTGCGGCGGCCTCCGCCTGTTATGGAGAGATTCAGAAAGGACTGGGGGACGTTCCCATTCGTTCTCACGCCTACGAAGGGCCCTGCAGCGTGGTGACTTATGAAAACGGGGTCGTTCTCATCGCCAATCACACGGGTGTGGACGCGGACTGCCGGGGTCGGACTATTCCGGCTGGGCAGATCCTGCGTGTCGACCCATAGAACATAGGCCGTTTGGGCGGCAGCCCTTTTATAAAGTGGAAAAATTCAAAGGAGAAGGAGGTGGACTTAAAGCATCTCCATTTGCCATCCGACCGAGATAGAAAGTGTAAGGAGGAAAAACACATGAAAAAGGTATGCAGTCTGCTGGCGGCGCTCACCATGCTGACCATGGTCGTTGCGGGCGCGCTTCCTGGTTCCGCCGAGGATACGCAGGAGGTTGTCACCCGGATTCGCCCCATGGTTCTGTCTGATAAGGTTCCTGCCGCCGGCACCAAGCTCTTCGACAAGGTGACCAATTCCGACGACGCCACATACAAGCTGGACGACAAGGACGATTACAACTTCGTCTCCCTGGCGGAGAACACGAATGGGACGGAGGCGGATCCGGCCGTGCCCATGAAGGGGACGGTTTCCCTCTCCATGAACGCGTCGCTGATGCCTTTCAACCCGGTGATGTTCAAGCTTGACAGCACCGCAGTGGAAGAGGGCCGTCAGTCACAATACGGTGGCGACGGCAGCAACGATGGAGACACTCTCCAGATAAATTACAAGAGCAGCCCGCTGGCCCTGAAGGATGGCAAGGGCATCCTGCTGTATGTCAAGCTGCCCAAAACCTCCCAGAGGTTCTCCCTGTGGTTCCTTCCGACCAATTCCGGCTCCGATAAGATGCGTCCGGATCACCAGGGCGAATTCTGGCTGCTCCCCAAGGGCGGCACCGAATGGGTGGAGTGCCCCAATGTAAGCGGTGCTTTCTGGCAGGAGGCGGCCAACCTCGGCAATGCCAACCAGGGATTTGAAGGGTATATCTATCTCCCGAAGAGTACGACAGAGGTTGCCGGGGATACCACCGACTGGGCCACGGACACCATCGGCGGGATGAAGTGGAAGACCGGGCGGTACGGCGGCGAGGCCGGTGCGCTGTATATCTCCGCCCCCATGATCGCTCTGACCGATCCTACCAAGGCGGATGACGCCTGCAAGGTCATGTTGGAGGGAGAGACCACGGTGAAGAACATCTTCACCGGCAAGGACTTTGAGGATCCTGTTCCTCCCACTGTCATCGACGAAGTGGCATACATGGAGGAGATCCCTTTCATGGATCCCGCTGCCGGCTACACAGTGGATAAGGCCATTGTCTCCAGCGAAAGCGGCATCAAGATGGACGGCGGCAAGGCGGGAATCACCATCCCCGACGACTTTGATATCAAGACCGTGGCAAATCCCAATGAGCTGGGCGGCTACAACGCCTTGTATGTAAACTCCCCCAAAGAGATCACCGGCAATGTTTGGAGCTCCGGTTTCGTAAACACCTCCTTGGCTCTGACCATTCGAGCTTTCACGCCACTGAAGGTCAAGAATGCTGAAGATGGCGCCTTGATGTTTTACGTCAAGATGCCCAAGGGATACAACGGTTCGGAGACTTCGAAAATCAACATCACCCTGAAGACCAACGGCGGCGAGGGCGGTACCGACGTTTGGCCGGAGCCGGGAAGCGGCCCCATCTATCTGCTGGCCAAAAACACAACAAAATGGGAGACCAGCTCGGCCTCCAACACCTCCCTGTCCCTCCCCAGTGAATTCGAGGGCTGGGTTCGTGTGCCCTGGAGCACGATCAACAGAGACGCCTATCAGATCAAGAACAACGAAATCGTGTCCGATATCACCCTGTACATCCCGGCTTTCGGCGGCAGCATGGGCGCCTTTACCATGAGCAGCCTCATGCAGGCGACTAACGGCCTGATGACCAAGGACGGCGCGGTTATCAATAACAGCGGCGTCATCCAAAACCTGTTCACCGGCAAGGAAATGGCTCTGGAGGATGTGCTGCCCGATCCTCTGAAGCCCGGCGATGTGGTAACGGAGCTGCCCGGGGCCACGGATGAGTCTCTTATCATCAATGAGCCCACCGATATCACGGAAAACTCCGCGAAGCTGACCTGGGTCGCGGCCGAGGGCGCCGCCTCCTATAAGCTGGACATCTATGAATATGGCATGGATCCGGAGGGCGCGATGCAGTATGTCTATCGCGCGTCTCAGACATCGGAAACCACCTCGGCTACCATTACCGGCCTTACGGCTGGAGCGCGTTATGCCGTGCTTGTGACCGCCCTGGATGAGGCGGGAAAGAAATTGGGCGTGTACGAGTACCGCTCTTTCTACACCGAGGACAACGGCGGCTGGGAGCCTGGCCCGACGGATTCGGACGTCTCGGATGACCCCGACGTGTCCGGCGAGGATGGCGGAAACGGTGATGACGGAAGTGGCGGCGCCGCGACCGGCGAGACCTTCGGCGGTGTCGCGGCAGCTTTGGTACTGGGGCTGCTGGCGGCCGGCGCGGCTCTGCGTCTGCGCGTTAAACACTAAAAGGTAAAGAAGACGGCCCGGGTTTCCGCGTTATCCGGCGGAAACCCGGAAACCCGTTGTTTCACCGCCCGCGCGGGTCGGAAATGAAAGGCAGGGGGTAAAGGTTCGATGAAAAAACTCTCCATGAACAAAACCAGATGGGCGGCTATGCTGCTTTGCGGCGCGCTGCTGCTGCCGCTAGCCGCCTGTAAACCCAAGGAAACTCCCCCCGTATCTAGCAATCCCACCGGTAGCACCGGTATGACGGGGACGTCCACCGGCAGCCAGATGCCGACGGAAGATACCACGGCAACCGGTGAATCCAATGGGGGAAGCACAGCCACAAACAAAACCCAAGCACAAAAGCCAACCGGCAATACCGCCGCCAAAACCACTGTCGGCCCTACCCGCGCACCGGTATCCGTAGCGGTCGCCAAAAACCTGCAGCCTCTCACCGCCTCGGATGACGCGGCGTTCAAATCCAATCCCGATCGCGGCTTCCGGGGGAGCACGGCGGTGGACGTGTACGCCATGTCCATTCAGCGCAACATGAGAAGCTATGCTAAAGAACTGATTCAAAGCGCCATGGGCCAGTCGGACATGAATCCGCTGGATACCACCATGGTGATGCAGAACTATTTCTATCTCACTGGCTTCAACGACCGGGATATCACAGCCAAGGGGCTGGAGGCCATCCAGACGTTTTATGAGGTACAAATGGAGATGGGCATCAAGGGGCAGCCACGTTTCTGCTATATCCGCAACACCGACAACGTGGCTGGTGAGGATGCCACCCAGGAGATCACTCTGCGCCATATCGATCAAGTTGCCCCCGTTATCAAAAAAGTGAAGGATGGCATCCAGGCGTTTTCCATCTGTTTCATTGGTGCGTGGGGCGAATGGCACGGTGACTATTATCCCCACGACAAAAAGGTCATCGCCACTGCAGTGATGGAAAAGCTGGTTATCCCCAACGGGCTGTATGGCCTCATCCGCTTGCCCGAATACAAGAATCTTCTCAAGGGAACGAAGGTGTACGATCGCATCGGGGTGGAAAACGACTCCATATTCGGAAAAATCCCCGATATGGGCTATGGAACTGGCGGCCTCGACGAGGGAACCGATCAATGGGCGCAGCTGGTGAAAGAGGCCGCCTACACCCCGCAGGAGGGAGAGCTCTATTGGAACAGTTGGCTGACTGAAAACAATGTGACGGTAAACGGCTTCAAGGTCATCCAGCAGCTTTCTGAGCATCGCTTTACCACTCTATCCATTCATCACTCCTATTTGGATATGGGGTCTTCCAACGCTTCCGCCATGGGGCGCTGGAAAAAGGACGCCATTACCCAGGACTGGCTGAAAAAAAACGGCATTCTGTATGATCCCAACTGGTTCAAGGATAAAAATGGAAAGGCTGTTTCCCGTAACGTGTTCGAATTCATCCGCGATCACGTGGGTTACCGCATAGCCCCCAAAAGCATCAAGGTGACCGGGAACAGTCGGCCCTCCGCCACGATCCAGGTCGAGATGCCGCTGTGCAATTACGGTTTTTCCGCTGCCTTTAACCTGGAAAGCGGCTTCGCCATTCTGGACAAGAACAATAAGGTGGTGTCGTCCGTCAAGAGCGGCTCGCCGGAAAAATGGTACAGCCGCAACCCGGACAACTATTACGGCGATGCCCGCCAGCTGACCCATACCCTGAAGGCGAATATGAAGCTGCCTGCAGCTCACGGGCAGTACAAGCTAGCCTTTTATTTGAAAAACAGCCTCGGCCAGTTCGCCCGCGTAAGCGTGCAGACCGACATGGTGAACGGCTACCACATACTCCATACATTCGATATTTGATACTGTTCTTCCGTTAAAGGGTAGGAAAGATTTGCGAGGTTATTTTTTGTTCTGCAAGGACGAGGAGAAGCGCGGGCTGGCGCCCGTCGACGACGAGGACCATGGCAGGACAGAAAATGTCCCGCAAATCTTTCTCATCGTATAGTGGAACAACCGTATGAAAGGAGAGCCACCGTAACCATGAAGAAAGAATTCCCTTTTTTGACGGCGGAGGATGACGCCCTGCTCCAGAAGAACCCGGACAGAGGGTATCGCACCGGCACCTCCCTGGATGTCAAGACTCTGTCGGAAGCCGGCGACTACGCGGCCATGAAGGAGGCTGCGGGCCGGCATATCGACGAAAAGATGCCCGACGCCCGGGACAGCACAACCGTAGCCCAGAACTACCTGTATATCAGCGGGTATAACCAGGGGCCCATCGATGATAAGGGACTGGAGGCCATTACGGCCTTTTACGACGCCCAAATACAGCGGGGTGTCAAGGGCCAGCCGCGATTCATCTATTCCCACGACATGCCTGATCCCGTCCACGATGCTCCCCAGGACGTCATTCTCCACCATATCGACCAGTTGGCCCCGGTGGTGGCGGCCTGCCGAGACGGTATCAACGCATTTCAGATGTGCTTCATCGGCGCGTGGGGCGAGTGGCACAGCGAGTACTATCCCCTGGATAAGCGCGTAATCGGGGAAGCCGTGATGGAGAAACTGGTGCTCCCCAACGGGCTGTACGCCCAGATGCGCCTGCCCGCCTATAAAAACATCCTGCGAGGAACGCCCGGATACCAGCGCATCGGCATCGAGAACGATGCCTTTTTCGGAAAGATTCCTGCGGGTTACGGCGGTGCGCCCGTCAGCGGTACCGGCGGACTCGACGAGGGGAGCGAGCAGTGGGCCCAGCTGGTGAAGGAGGCCGCCTATACGCCCCAGGAAGGCGAGCTTTTCTGGCAGTATTGGTTCGATGAGAATCCCCAGGTCGTCGTGGATGGGAAAAAAGCGGTGGAGCAGCTTTCAGAGCACCGGTTTTCCACCCTGAGTTTTTTGCATTCCTATCTGGAGCGCCGGGACGATGAAAACACCATGATGGCCCGCTGGAAACGGCAGCCGATGACCGAGGAGTGGCTCCGGGAAACCGGTATTCTGTACGATCCCCACTGGTTCCGGGACAGCCGGGGCGGGAGCGTTTCCCGCAATATCTTCGATTTTGTGCGGGATCACCTGGGCTACCGGCTGGCACTGACCGGGCTGGAGACAGACGGTGATCTCCAGCCGGGCGGCGTGCTGCATGTGAAGCTGTCCCTGGTCAACTATGGTTTCGCTGCGGCCTTTCAAATGGAAAGCGGCTTTGTCCTGCTGGACAGAGAGGGCCGTGCCGTGGTGGACGTCCCTTGCGGAAATCCCGAAACTTGGTATAACCGCAACCCGGATAACTACTTCGACGGCGCCCAACTGACCCACACGCTGGAGACGGATCTTACGCTCCCGTCCGGCGGCGCCTACCGGCTGGCCTTTTATGTGAAAAACAGTCTGGGTCAGTCCGCGCGCCTGTGCAATCGGCTGGAGGTGGAAAACGGCTGTCACGTGTTGTGTGAGCTGACGATTTGACAAACGGGAGGAAATGCCCATGAACAGACAGCTGCCACCTCTGGCGGCCGGGGAAGATATGCTCCTACTTCAGAACCCCGACCGCGGCTTCCGCATGGGGGTGGAGGTGGATATCCGGGGAGAATCCGGCGTTCCTTATGCCGACGCCAGACGGGAAATCGGCTGGGAAAGCGATAAAATGCGGCCCCATGACATCCCCGTAACTGTGGCGCAGGCCTACATGTATCTCAGCGGATTCTGCGACCGGGATATTCCGGAGGGCGGATTACGAGCCATCGAAGCCTATTTCGACGCGCTGGTTTCCCGGGGAATGAAAGTACAGCCGCGCTTCATCTATTCCCACGCCATGCCCGACGCCCTGAACGACGCGCCGCAGGCAATTATTCTGCGGCATATCGACCAACTCGCCCCAGTCATCGCCAAATGGAAGCATGCCATCAACGCGTTCCAGATGTGTTTCATCGGTGCGTGGGGCGAGTGGCACGGCGCTTATTACGACATGGACAGGGGTCTCATCGCCCGCGCCGTGATGGAAAAGCTGGTTGTGCCCAATGGGCTGTACGCCCAGATGCGGTTGCCCCGCTATAAAAATTTGTTGGCAGATACGCCGTATTATCGAAGCATCGGCATCGAAAACGATTCCTTTTTCGGTAAAATTCCTGACCGCGGGTATGGCACGGGAGGGCTGGATGCCGGAACGGAGCAGTGGGATCAGCTGATGCGGGAGGCGGCCTACGCGCCCCAGGATGGCGAGCTGTACTGGCATTTCTGGTTTGAACAGAATCCGGGGATGACGGTGCACGCCGCCGACGCATTGCGCCAGCTTTCGGAGCACCGGTTTTCCACCCTGTCTATTCTCCACTCCTATTTCGATGCCTGCATTGTGAACGGCGACGCAGGAAAGTCCGTGATGGGCCGTTGGATGGAGGAGAAAATTTCCAAGGACTGGCTGGATGAAAACGGCGTGCTTTACGCGCCGGCCTGGTTCCAGGACAGGGAGGGGCGTCCCGCGCGACGCACGGTGTTTGAATTTGTCCGGGACTACCTGGGCTACCGGCTGGAAGCACAGAGCGTGGACGTGCGGGGGGCCCTCTGTCCGGGAGGGGCGGTGGAGGTGGAGATGCCGCTGGTGAATCACGGGTTTGCCGCGGCGTTTAACCTGTCCGCTACCCTCGCCCTGCTGGATGACACGGGCTGTCCCGTATCAGAGGAGTCTTGCGGAGAGCCTGCATCATGGTACAGCCGTTCTCCGGAAGACTATGCCGACAGCCGTCCTTTGGTTCACACGGCGCGCGCGAGGCTGCGCCTGCCGGACGAGGCGGGAAGGTACCGTTTGGCTTTCCGGCTGGGCAATACACTGGGCCAGACGGCGCGGCTGGCCAACTGCTTGGAGATAGAAAACGGCTATCACATTTTGTGGACATTCACAATATAAAGGAGGAATTCCGATATGAAAATCACCGTACGCTTGGTATCGGCGTTGCTGGCGGCGCTGCTGACTGTGAGCTTGGCATCCTGCGGAGGGAAGGAGTCTCCGGCATCGGATGCAAGCAGCGCGGCAACCGACACGGTATCGTCAGGGGACAGCACGACCACCGCAGTTTCCCAGAACGATGCCAGTGGCTCTACTGACACCACGGCCGAGGGCAACGTGCTCAAGCCTCAGCCTACGAAAGACGGAGCTGGGACTGCTGCCAAAACCACGAAAAAGACCACCACCTACACGGGGAGCAAGGAAACGCTACCGTCTTCCTATGAGCTGACGTCTCCCCAGGAGAAAAAATTTGCCTCGCTCAAGGGCAAAACCGTCAACATCGGCACGTCCTCGTCTAATGTCGAAACCGATAACGAGAACACCAAGACTTTCCGTACCCTTTTCCAAAAAAAATACGGGGTTAAATTAAACTTTGTTGTGATGAAATCCGGCGTGGACGGCCAGAACCAGATAGGCCAGATGGTAGCGGCGGGCAATCCGCCCGACGCCTACGGCTACAGCGAGGTGACGTTCTTGCGCTATATATACGCCAATGTGGCCCAGCCCATGGATAAGTATCTGGCTAAGGATGATCCGCTGTATCGGGACGTCGATCTCAGCGACACCACGTTGAACGGCAAGATTTACGGCATTCCTGGCACCTGGGGCATCAAGGGATATATGTGCGTGTTTAACAAAACCCTGTTCAAGGAACAGAAGGTGAAAAACCCCACTGAGCTGTATCTGGAAGGCAACTGGAACTACAAGACTTTTCTGGAAACCGCTAAAAAGATGACCCTTTATCGAGAGGACGGCAAAACGGTGAAAACCTATGGTGTCGGCACCTGGGACTACGCGCTGCTTATGTACGCCAACGGCGGCAAGGGTCTCGTGGAGGACGGTAAGGGCGGCCAGAAAGCCACCATCGATCAGCCCGCTGAAATGGGGGGATTGCAGCTGCTGTACGATCTGGTCAGCGCAGGTGCTTTCTACACTGGCGATTCTTACTCTGGTTTCGGCCGCCGAATGATTGCCATGCACCTGGAGCAGCCCTGGAACGCCGTGGGCGCCTACGATTATTTCAACAATATGGAGGATGACATCGGCATTGCACCTATGCCCATGGCCAACGACGGCAAGTATTATTTCCCAAAATCCAGCGGTGGCACCTTTATTCCGCGTAATGCCAAGAACCCGCTGGGCGGCGTAGCGTATGCCTATGAGCTGGCTAAGTTTGACAACAATCGCTTTTTTACCAGCACCAACGATTACGACGTAATGCAGCGCCGGCAATGCATTACGGATGCGGATTTGAAAATCTATCAGGAATACCGGAAAAAAGCGGTGCCGCTCATGTCATACATGGAGGCGCTTTCCGGCTGGTGGGATACTGGATACCGTGCAAAATTCTGGAACACCATCGTCGTGGACAAGAAAAAGCCGGCCGAGGCGGTCGCCTCTATGAAAAGCGTGCTGGAATCCTGTATCAAACGCACGACTGGATGAGTTTTTGGAGGTGAAGGGAAGCCATGGCGCATATTCATGTTGAGAATGAAACTGGCCTGTTTCTCACAGGCAAGCGGATTTTCCCCGAGAAGAGCCTGATGCTGTACGATCGTCCCATCGATTCCCACACGCTGGAGGATTTCGAGGTGGCCAGCGGCGAATGGGAAGCGAGCAACGACGGCTGGCTCACGGGACAAATCCGAAAAAACGGTGGTGGCATCCTCTACTCCCGCCAGAGTTATCCCGGCGACATAGTATTGGAATTCGACGCGATGGCAGTACCGCCCTGTGACAACGATCTGAATTTTGTTTGGAAAGCCAGCGGTTGGGATTATGCCCGGAATGACGCGGGAAAAGGCTTTATCGGCGGTCTGGGTGGCTGGTGGCTCAACCGGGCCGGCATTGAGAAATATCCCTCTTGTATTCCTTTTGTGGCGACGGGGCTCTGTCCGCTGGAGGCCGGAAGGCTCATCCACATCGCGGCGGGCAGCGTGGAAAATCATGCATTTATTTTTGCAGACGGTCGTCTGGTGGTAGAACTCAAGGATCCCGCGCCGGAGCTTCTGGACGACTGCGGCCGGTTTGGCCTGGGCACCTATGCCTCTAGGATCCAATTCGCCAATCTGAAAGTATACCGTCCCTACTGGGAGCCCACCCACTTCCGCTATCCGGAGCCAGACTGGGAATAAAAGCGCCGGGCGAGAAAGAACCCCTTGTGATTAAACAGAGGCGCGTAAAGGAAGCATATTAAATTTTCGGGAATGACCGGCGTGGTGTACACCACGCCGGTTTTTTTAGCAAGGCAACCACCGGCAAAGCCGGTGGAGGGAGAAAAAGCAATAGCGTTGATTAGGGTA
>CEAA01047787.1_pt1 | contig 22543 bp, 17 predicted proteins | sample 557551 | NCBI WGS metagenome assembly CEAA01 (sample SAMEA3182115, study PRJEB8094) | gut metagenome | biome: human; feature: gut; material: Stool; isolation source: human stools | place: Canada | collected 2013-06-11
TTATTTTTTAATATATAATTTGATATTTAATTAAAATATATTTATCTTTGATTTCATAACACTACTTTTTAACATTAAAATATGCCGCTATAACACTGCTTTTTCTATCAAACCAAAGATACGGCGTCACTCCGGAATCTTTACTCTTGTTCAACTAAAACCCACTTATTTATGAGGAAATTAACCAACCGAGCACTTTTCATCTGCTTTGCTCTGATGACGTCCTTTTGCCTCATTGCGCCGGCTACCGCTCTGCGTTCCTACGCGCAGGAGGGGGGGGGCAGCACCCTTGAAGGCCTGATCAAAGACGACTCCGGGCCGCTTCTCGGAGCAACGGTGATTGTGAAGAACACGACGCGCGGAACGACAACCGACATGGACGGCAAATTCCGTCTGGAAGGGTTGCAGCCCGGCGACGTACTGCAAGTAACCTACGTAGGATACGACCCCTACGAGGTGACCTACACAGGTCAGACGACACTGGACATCCTGATGACGACGACCGCCAACCAGCTGAACGCAGTCGTAGTGACTGCCATGGGTATCGAACGTCAGTCGAAAACACTCTCCTATGCTGCCGAAACGGTCGGCGGCGATGACGTGGCCGACATCAAGTCGGTCAATATGATCAACGCGCTGCAGGGCAAGGCCGCCGGTCTGCAAATTACCCCGAACTCGACGGGCGCGGGCGGATCGTCGAAAATACTCTTCCGCGGTAACAAGTCGATCAACGGCTCGAACCAGCCGCTGGTCGTCGTCGACGGCGTCCCCCTGATGATGAACATCACGTCCGATCAGGTCGACAGCAACTGGGGCGCCCAGCGCGACGGCGGCGACGCCATGTCTACGATCAACCCCGACGACATCGCCTCGATCTCCCTGCTGAAAGGCGCGTCGGCCGCCGCCCTCTACGGTGCGGTAGCCGCCAACGGCGCCATCATGATCACGACCAAATCGGCCATGGCAGGGCGTCTGGCGGTGAACGTATCGAGCAACACGACCATTGACACCCCGCTCTCGCTGCCCGAATTCCAGAACACATACGGGGCGAACGGCCAATACAGTTGGGGCGACAAACTCGCGTCGAAGGCTCCCGATTACGCCGAGAAGTTCTTCCGTACGGGCTGGACGACCAACAACTCGATCTCGATCAACGGCGGCGCCGAAGACCTGCGAGCCTACTTCTCCTACGGCAACGTAACATCCGGCGGCATCACCCCTGAAAACGACTACTCGCAACACACGCTCAACGCCAAAGTCGGTTTCGACCTTTTCAACGACCACATCAAGGTCGATTTCAACGCCAAATACGTGAACCAGCACATCTCGAACCAGCCGGCCGGCGGTTTCGTCTTTAACCCGCTCGTCGGCACCTACACCTTCCCGCGCGGCGGCGACTGGAACGGCTACAAAAGCAACTTCGAGACCTACAACGGCGAGCTCAACGCCAACGTCCAGAACTGGGTGACTACCACCGACGAGACCAACAGCAACCCCTACTGGCTGCTCAACCGCGAACGCCCCGTCGTCGAACGCAACCGCTACGAATTCGGCGGATCGATCAAATACCAGATCATCGACGGACTTTCGCTCACGGGCCGCATGCGCTACGAGCGCGCCGACGAACACTACGTACGCAACCACTACGCGTCGTCCTACGGCAATAAATACACCTACGGCAAAATGGACGACAACCGCTACTTCAGCGAACAGCTCTATGCGGACCTGCTCGCCCAGTACAACCATACGTGGGACGATTTCTCGCTCAACGCCACCCTCGGCACCAGCATGATGCAGACACGTTCGAACAACGTGAGCCTGCTCTACGAGCAGAGCAAGTTCGTCGCTCCGGGCAACGGCGGCGCCTACTATCCCAACATCTTCAACCCGTCGAATTTCTACAAGAACGGCACGACCATGGGACTGGAGCGCAAACGGCTCAACTCGGTCTTCGGAGCTGTCACGTTCGGCTTCAAAGAGGCGCTCTTCCTCGACGTGACGGCCCGTAACGACTGGTCGTCGGCCCTCGCTTACACCGACGGCTACTCGTTCTTCTATCCTTCGGTGGGCGCCAGCCTTCTGCTCAACCGTTTCGTGGACATGGGCCGGAATATCGACCTGTTCAAATTCCGCGGTTCGTACTCCATCGTCGGCAACGACGTCCCCGTCTACAAGACCAATCCGCGCTATACCTACGGCGACCAAGGCGCCATCAACCCGCCCAAATCGGTGCCGTTCCGCACGCTGAAACCCGAAAAGACCCACTCGTTCGAGGTCGGTTTCGACGGAGAGTTCTTCCAGCACCGTCTGCACGTAAACGCCACCTATTACAAGACCAACACCAAGAACCAGTACTTCGAGGTGACGCTGCCGTGGGAGAGCGGTTACAAATCGCAGTTCGTCAATGCGGGCAACGTCCAGAACCAAGGCTTCGAACTGACGGCCGGCTGGTTCCAAGACTTCGGCAATGAATTCACATGGTCCACCGATCTGAATCTCTCGTACAACGACAACAAGATCATCGAGCTTTTCGACGGTATCCAAGACGGCGTAACGGTCTCCAACTTGGGCGGCGCCAAAGTGATCCTCTATGAAGGCGGCCAGTATGGCGACCTCTACGTCCGCACGCTCAAACGCGACGAGAGCGGCAAACTGGTGACGGAAACCCCCGAAGGCGCCGACTACCAGATCCCCGTAAACGGCGGCGAGCAGAATTCCGACCTGAAATACATGGGCAACATGAACTCGAAGTGGAACATGGGCTGGAACAACACGTTCCGCTACAAGGACCTGACACTGAGCATGCTCATCGACTTCCGCATCGGCGGCAAGGTCGTTTCGATGACCGAGGCCACACTCGACGGATACGGCGTATCGGAACGCACGGGCCGGGCGCGCGACCGCGGCTACGTGATGCGCGAGGGCATCAAATTCTCGAACGTCAAGGCTTACTACGACGTGGTGGGCGCGACAAGCTTCAACTCGGTCTACAACGTCGAGGATTACGTATACGACGCGACCAACGTCCGTATGCGCGAGATTTCGCTGGGCTACACTTTCCGTAACCTGTTCGGCCAGTCGAAGAACCTGACCCTTGCGTTCATCGCCCGCAACCTTTTCTTCTTCTACAAAGACGCCCCGATGGATCCCGACGTGTCGATGGGTACGGGCAACGGCCTGCAAGGCTTCGATGTCTTCAACCTGCCGACCACGCGCAGCTTCGGTCTGAACGTGAAACTGAATTTCTAATCAAAAGCGTTTACACATTATGAAACTCAAGAATATTCTTAGAAACGTTACCGCAATGGCGCTTCCCCTCGCACTGTTGGGAAGTTGTACGGGAGATTTCGAAGAGCTGAACACCAATCCCTACGAGATCGACCCCGAAGAACTGCCGTTCGAAGCGCAGTTCTCCACTCCCCTCTCGTTCAGTTACCCCACCCACCAGAACCTGTTCCAGTACTGGACCTCGTTGTCGATCGACAACTACGGCGGTTATTTCGAGGTGCCGCACAGCAACTGGACGATGGCGCGTTACGACCTCGCCCGCGGGTTCTGCGGCGGCATGCACGAGAACTTCATGCAGAAAATATTCAACAACACCCGCCGGCTGATCAAACAGTGCGACGCCGCCGGACAGCATGACTTCGCAGCCGTAGCCCGCATCGTCGAAGCGTATAACCTGCTCCAGTATACCGACACCTACGGCCCGGTTCCCTATTCGTCGGTCCTCGCAGCGGACGAACTGGCCGAACGCCCCAGCAGCTACGCCTACGACAAACAGGAAGATATCTACAAGGCGATATTCGCACAGCTGGACAAAGCGCTCGAAGGACTGGATACGGAGACCGCAGGTCTCGCATCGTTCGACTGCTGGTGCAACGGCGACCGCACGCTCTGGAAGAAGATCGCCAACCAGCTCAAGCTGCGCATGGCGCTGCGCATCGTCAAGGTAAACCCCGTCGATGCTGAAAAATACGCCAAGGAAGCCATTCAGGCCGGAGTCCTCGAAGACAAGGACATCCTTATCAACAAGTCCTACTCGAACGAACTGCGCCGCATGATGGACTGGCTGGATTCGGGCATCGGTTCGTCGATCGTAGCGTTCATGAACGGCTACAACGACCCGCGCCGCCCGCTCTATTTCACCACCAACGTCCGCCATCTGGTCAAGGAGACCGCCGAACCGACAGGCGAGAAAGACCAGAACAACGAGGACATATACAACGAAAGCGACATCCTGATCCGCAAGGGAGCGCAATACATCGGAGTTCCCGTAGGCTGCGAATTGGGCAATAAGAACGGCGGCAACGACAACCAGCGCGTCTACTACTCGTTTCTGGCCGGCGGATATGCGACGCCGCAGCCCATCATGTTCGCCGCCGAAGGCTGGTTCCTGCGCGCCGAAGCCAAACTTCGCTGGACCGACGCCGGGCAGCAGAGCGTAAAGGAACTCTATGAAAAGGGTATCGAGGTTTCCATCCGCAACCAGAAGAGCTACCGACAGTCCGACGCCGCGGCAGCATGGACCGAGAAGAAACTGACGGCCCCCGACTGGGCGGCTATCGACGATGCGGCTATCAGCAGCTACATCAACGACGATACCTCCTCACCTGAGGGTTATACGGACCCGTGGAAGCCGGAATACAACTCCGATCCGACCACCAGTATCACGGTGAAGTGGGACGAAGGCGCTTCGAATGAAGAAAAGCTCGAACGCATCATCACCCAGAAATGGATCGCCAACTTCCCGCTCTCGACCGAAGCGTGGGCCGATTACCGCCGCACGGGCTACCCCAAACTCTTCCGTCCGAAGCAAAATCTGGCCCCCTCGATCATCGACACGCAGCTCGGCCCGCGCCGCCTGCTGTACAACGAAACGGAACTGAGCTCCAACACCGTCGAGGTGAACAATGCCATCCAGCTGCTGAAGGCTGAATCTTCCGAAGTGAAAGGCGACGGCGACACCGGTGGCACCCGTCTGTGGTGGGACCGCAAGGACAAAGGCAATTTCTAACCCCGCCGATCCGTTTCACTCATAAACCGGGACTCCGTCGTATAACGACGGAGTCCTTTTTTCCATCCGACACATCCGAATCGGGCTCCGGCGCATTTCCGACCACTATCATGCGGCATATCATTTTTTCATGCCCCCGAATGGCTCGTACCGGAAACGGACAGATGATTTGCAAATATCAACTATTTTGTATTCATTTGTAATGAAGATAAAAATTAAGGTTAAAAACTTGTTTTAGTTGTAGCGGTAGCGACAGAGTTGTGAAACACCGTCGCTACATTTTTATTACCGGAAAATAGGCTATATACCAATTATTTTTCGTAATTTGCAGAAAACCATTTTAATCTTATTGCCCATTCGTCATCAAAGCCATCTAACACGGTAACAAGAAATAAAAGGGAAGAAGGTACGAGGCTCATAACCTCGTGCCTTCGTTTTGTATTTAGCACTTAAATCGAATATTTTTGCAAGTTCAAAGAAAATTCCTACCTTTGTTTTTGACAAGGGTTATTTGACAAGATGATTACGCAAAGTAGCGAATTTCGCACATTCTCCAAATCGTTACTAAAACCCCTGTAAAATCTTCTTAAAAGTCTGTTTGTCAGATTGATATATTTATCAACTGATTTATTAAAATAAGCGACAGCTCCCACGCCTATACCCGCAGAATACGGATACGACGCGGCAAGATGTTTGCCTATTCCTCTCTTGCAATGAATTTCCTACGTTCACGATTCGGGAACAGACTTACACTTTCCGTGTTTGTCAGTATGTTCGACAAATATAGGATTATTTTTTGAAAATTTCCTATCTTTGTTCCTAATAAATCGAACATGCCATGCCGAACATTCCTTTAGCCGAACGACTGCGCCCCCGCACGATAGACGAATACATCGGGCAGGAGCACCTCGTGGGCAAAAACGGGGTGTTCCGCAAGTTCTTCGAGACGGGCAACGTCCCGTCGTTCATCCTCTGGGGACCTCCGGGCGTGGGCAAGACCACGCTGGCGAAGATCGTCGCCACACAGTTGGAACGCCCGTTCTTCACCCTCTCGGCCGTCACGTCGGGCGTGAAGGACGTGCGCGAGGTGATCGAGTCGGCGCGCAAGCAGCGGTTCTTCGACCAGAAGGCCCCGCTGCTGTTCATCGACGAAATCCACCGTTTCAACAAGTCGCAGCAGGATTCGCTGTTAGGGGCCGTCGAGCAGGGCGTCTTCACGCTCATCGGCGCGACGACCGAAAACCCCTCGTTCGAGGTGATCTCGCCGCTCTTGAGCCGCTGTCAGGTCTACATCCTCAAGTCGCTCGAAGACAAGGACCTGCAAACGTTGCTCGACCGCGCCCTGACGACCGACACCGAGCTGAAAGAGCGCGACATCGAGGTCACGGAAACCGGCGCGCTGTTCCGCTTCTCGGGCGGCGACGCGCGCAAGCTGCTCAACATCCTCGAAATCGTCGTCGGGGCCACCGACGGCAAGGTGACGATCACCGACCGGTACGTCACCGACTGCCTCCAGCAGAACATCGCCCTCTACGACAAGAACGGCGAACAGCACTACGATGTCATTTCGGCCTTCATCAAATCGGTCCGGGGCAGCGACCCCAACGCCGCGATCTACTACCTGGCGCGGATGCTGGCCGGGGGCGAGGAGCCGCGGTTCCTGGCCCGGCGTCTGGTGATCCTGGCCTCGGAGGACATCGGGCTGGCCAATCCCAACGCCCTGCTGCTGGCCAACGCCTGCTTCGACACGGTGCACAAGATCGGCATGCCCGAGGCGCGCATCACACTGGCCGAGACGACGATCTACCTGGCCACCAGCCCCAAGAGCAATTCGGCCTACATGGCCATCAACAAGGCGATGTCGCTGGTCGAGCGCGACACCACGAACCGTCCCGTGCCGCTGCACCTGCGCAACGCCCCGACCCGCCTGATGGACAAGGCGGGCTACGGCAAGGGCTATAAATACGCCCACGACTACGCCGGACACTTCGCCGAGCAGGAGTTCCTGCCCGAGAGCCTTTCGGGCACGAAGTTCTACGAACCTGACACGCAGAACGCCGCCGAGGCCAAAATCGCCGAACGGATGGCGCAGCTGTGGAAAGAGAAGTACCAATGAAACGCATCGGCATTATATCCGACACCCACGGAACCTTCGACGACACGCTCCGCGAATTTCTGAAAGACGTGGACGAAATCTGGCATGCGGGCGACATCGGCTCGATCGAGCTGGCCGACCGGATCGCCGCATTCAAGCCGCTCCGCGCCGTGAGCGGCAACATCGACGGCGGCATGACCCGCCGCGTCTATCCCGCGTTCCAGGCCTTCGAGTGCGAGCGGGTGCAGGTGCTGATGACCCACATCGGAGGTTATCCCCGCCATTACGACCCGCGCGCCGTGCAGAAAATCCAGTCCGTGCACCCGAAACTCTTCATCGCCGGGCATTCCCACATCCTCAAAGTCATCTACGATCCCGTCTACGACCTGCTCCATGTCAACCCCGGAGCCGCCGGGGAGTTCGGCTTCCACAAGGTCCGCACGGCCGTACGCCTTACGATCGACGGCGCGGAGATGCGCGACATGGAGGTCGGCGAGTGGCCCCGCTGCTGAAAACCCGGCGGGCGGAGAGCTAAAACCGACTGTCCGGGAGAGCCTTTTCCGTCACAAAATCACCCGAAATAAAATTTTATACCCCAAAAGGCCGGAAATGCATTCCGGGCGGATTTCGGTGATCGTCAGCGAAATATCCGGAACATTCCGGCAAGTCGCGCCATAAAAAAGCCGATTCTATACAATTCCGTTCGGAAACACTCCGATAAAGCCCGCAAGATATTGGAAGTCAGCCGGTAAACCCGATGCCTTGGGGCTGCTCCGAAAATGCCCGTCCGATGGAAACGCCTCTGCGTCAGTCACCAAAGTTCATCCACTAAACAAAAACGGCCGCATAATAATCACATACGCGCTCTCGTTAGTATGGCGAATTCATAACGACGACGCAACATGCAACCAAAAATTTCGAAAACGTTGGAGGGCATCATCGCCCGTTCGGCATTCAACACGACGAAGGCGGGAATGACGCATTCGCTCAAGGACTTCCTCACGCTGGAACTGCTCCGCGAAGAGGGGTCGCTCGCCTACCAGCTTTTATCCTCCCGGCTCAAGGACTGGGAGCTTTATCAGGTGCGCCTGCGCATCGAACGCGAGGTAATCAGCGCCAAACAGCAGGAGACCCGGTCGCCCGAGGAGTATTACCGCGACTTCACCGAGGAACTGCTCGTAATGCCGGGCGTCGCCCGGAGCGTGTCGACGGCCCACGCGCTGCTGGCCATCATCAGCGACCGTTCGACGGCGACCGCGCGCGTGCTGGAGATGTACGGCGTGACGGCCGACAGCGTGTCGGGAGACCTGCAAAAATTCGCCGTGGGCGACGACTTCCGCACCGAAGTGCAGGTTCACATGCTCGACTTCGGCGAGGAGAACAGGAACGAGGAGAAAGGCCCGGCCCACCTGCTGGACAAGTTCGGCGTGAACCTCACGCGGCTGGCCCGCGAGGGGAAGATCGACCCGGTCATAGGCCGCGAGCAGGAGATCGAACGCGTGGTGCAGATCCTCTCGCGCCGCAAGAAGAACAACCCGATCTTGATCGGCGAGGCCGGCGTGGGCAAGAGCGCCATCGTCGAAGGGCTTGCGCTGCGCATCGCGCGCGGCGAAGTGCCCTACACCATCGCCGACAAGACGCTCTTCTCGCTCGACGTCTCGTCGCTCGTGGCGGGCACGAAGTTCCGCGGCGAGTTCGAGGAGCGCATGCAGCAGCTGCTGGACGAACTGCGCAAAGCCAAGGACACGATCATCTTCATCGACGAGATACACACCATCGTGGGCGCCGGCTCCACGCAGGGCAGCCTCGACACGGCCAACATCCTCAAACCGGCCCTCGCGCGCGGCGAACTGCAAACCATCGGCGCCACGACGCTCGACGAGTACCGCGAGAACATCGAGACCGACTCGGCCCTCGAACGCCGCTTCCAGAAGGTGGTGATCGAGCCGACGACACCCGAGCAGACGCTCCAGATCCTGCGCAACATCGCGCCCCACTACGAGCGCCACCACAAGGTGCACTACACCGAGGAGGCGTTGCAGGCCTGCGTGACGCTCACCGGGCGTTACGTCACCGACCGCTATTTCCCCGACAAGGCCATCGACGCGCTGGACGAGGCCGGCTCGCGGGCGCACCTGCAATCGGCACGCGAACCGGAGGAGCTGCGGGCCATGAAGACGGCGCTCAGCGACGCCAAACGCGAACGCCGCGAAGCGGTCGAGGCGCTGGTCTACGAGAAGGCCGCCTCGGCGCGCATGCGGGAAATCGCGCTGCGCTCGAAGCTGGGCGAGAGCCGCGCCGAATGGAAGCGCTCGCTCGAAAGCAATCCCGTGGAGATCACCGCAAGGCATATCCAGGAGGTGATTACCGCCATGACGGGCATCCCTGCGGAGCGCGTCTCGGACGGCGAGATGATCCGTCTGCAAACCCTGCGCGAACACCTCGCCAAGCGCGTCGTGGGACAGCAGGAGGCCGTGGAGAAGATTTCGCGCACCATCCGCCGTTCGCGCGCCGGACTGAAGGACGAAAACCGCCCCATCGGCGTCTTCCTCTTCGTCGGGCCCACGGGCGTCGGCAAGACGCTGCTGGCCAAGGAGGTGTCGAAATGGCTGTTCGACGAACACCGCGGACTGATCCGGATCGACATGAGCGAATACAGCGAGAAACACAACGTGGCGCGCCTGATCGGCTCGCCCCCCGGATACGTCGGTTACGGCGAAGGAGGCCAGTTAACGGAGGCCGTGCGTCGTCAGCCCTACGCCGTGGTGCTCTTCGACGAGATCGAAAAGGCCCATCCCGAGGTCTTCAACACCATGTTGCAGATCTTCGACGAGGGGCACCTCACCGACGGCTCGGGACGCAGGGTCGATTTCCGCAACACGATCATCATCATGACCTCGAACGTGGGTTCGCGGGCCGTGATCCAGAAATCGGTGCATGTGGGTTACAGCACCACTTCGAAGAGCGCCGTGGCCGACCGGACGCCCCAGAGCGAATACCGCAAGGCGCTGGAGCAGACCTTCGCCCCGGAGTTCCTGAACCGCATCGACGACATCATCCTGTTCCGCACGCTGGAAATCGCCGACGTGGAACGGATCATCGAGCTGGAGTTGCAGGGATTGCTCAACCGCACGAAGAAGCTGGGCTACAAGGTGAAGATCACCGAAGGGGCCAAACGCCGCCTGGCGACCATGGGCTACGAATCGCGCTACGGAGTCCGCTCGCTGAAACGGACGCTGATGGACAACGTCGAAGAGCCGCTTTCGTCGCTGATCATCGACGGCAAGCTCCACGAGGGCGACACCGTGGTCGTGGAGTCGGACAAGGCCCACGGCGTGAAGCTGCGCGTGGCGTAAAACCAAACAGCTGTTTATGTAATAAGGGAGGACCGTGCGGTTCTCCCTTATTACATAAACAGCTATCGGTTCAATTCAATTTCTCAATCTCAAAATTAGCATATCCACAATGACAACTCGATACGGTTACGCCGTATTTGTCTTCGATTGCCTCGATAATTTGTTTTACACTCGGTTTTGCTGATGTTCCGGTTACAAGAATCTCGACGCTCATTCCCTTCGTCAGTTTTCCAGCATTTTTGATCGCTGTCATTTTCCATAAATTTCCAGCCATAGTTTTCAATTTTTAAATGTATGATCGTTATTCCAATGAAATTGCCAAATATTTTTCAAATTCAGTTTCCTTATCCGTAACATACGCATACCGAGTGTATGTATTTATAATATCAACAAGATCGGGACCAAGATAGTCAGCCGCAGTATGGTTTACCATATCCATATAAATCGAATAAAATTCATCCGCCTCCAATTTCGCCGAAAATGCCTTTATCGTTTTCAACACGATATTACAATAATCTGAAATCCAAAACTCCGGTTCGGTTATTAAAAATCGGACCGCATCATAATACGCATTATAAACGATCTCGTATTTGTCCGAAATAATTTGAGAGTTCCCTGCAAAAAAGAGAAGAAGCCCCATAAAATCGGCATCGGCCTTGTTCTTCTTTTTTAATTTACTCAATGCCATTGTAAAATACCCGGAGATCGTTTTCGCATACATGTCCGAGTTGAGTGCCAATGAATCTGTTTTCATTAGGATAGATTTCAATTTTTTCAAATCTTGTTCATAATAATTCATCGGCTTCATTTTATCAAGAGCCGCTCTGGATGACCCTGTCATAAGGTCATATTCACTCAAGCGTATCTGCTGTGACAACTTTAAGTCCCGTTCGCTCTGCTCTCTTTTCTGCGAACAATATTCGATTAAACTCATCTGCATGGTATCCCTGAATCGGGATAAAATCCGGTTTAAATCACACAGATTCTCATAGTCCACGTTTCCGTTTTCGATTTGCATTGCTTTGTAATCGCATACGAATCGTATCATTTTATCCTTTTGGTTTTCGTAATTTTTACACCCCAAAAATGAAAGACAAAAAAATATCGACGCCCCAATTACCCTATACTGTTTCATAATTTATATTTTATTAATTTACAAATATTTATCACTAATATTACAGGAATCTATTTCCACAATTATTGCCAATTCAATTATTTTCCATAAGCACTGAGATATGCGCCACTCGGCTCCTATATGGCGGTTGTCAAAAAAGAAGTGTGGAGTCGTTCGTTTATCTGAATGGAGGTTCTGGAATACCCGTGAACAAATAAACAATACCCCACACCGGACAGTATATCGAGAATGATATAACTATACACGGCGATGAGTGTTTGTATTGCTTATTCTTGTTCACGTGAAATTTTCCAGATTTCCATTCAAGAATAAAAGCGAAACACTTCTGCCAACAATATGTCGCTGCCCATCCGGACAGCAAGACAAAGATAGAAAATGTTTTGCAGAATACAACGCTCTTTTGGGGTATTGCTCCCACAAATTTCAGCAAAAAATCCCCGAAAGTCAATATTGACCAGGAACTATGTTATTTCAACTTGGAAAAATCCGCACAAACCTTTCTTCTCTTTTCCCAGAGATTATTCGTACCTTTGCGCACCTATGTACAAATTCGCAACATACAAAGACCAATACAAAGCCAACCTGCGGCTGGCGCTACCCGTGGTGCTGACACAGCTGGGGCAGATCCTCACGCAGGTCGCCGACAACCTGATGGTCGGCCGCTACGGAGGCAGCGACCCCACGCCGCTGGCCGCCGTGTCGTTCGGCGGCGCCGTCTTCTTCATCCTCTTCATCGCCGCCATCGGCATCGCACTGGGCATGACGCCCCTCGTGGGCGAACTCTACGCGCAGGGCGACCGCGAGAAATCGTCGGGACTGCTCCAGAACGGCATTCTCTTCTACGGACTGCTGGGCGTGGCGATGGCCGCCGTGCAGTACGCCGTCATCCCGCTGATGTACCACCTCGGCCAGCCCGCCGAAGTGGTCGACATGGCCATCCCCTATTACAGGATGCTGGTGTGGAGCATGCCGTTCATCATGCTGTTCTTCACCTTCAAGCAGTTCCTCGAAGGCGTGGGCAACACGAAGGTCGAGATGTTCGTCACGATCGCGGCCAACCTCGCGAACATCGGCTTCAACTGGGTGTTCATTTACGGCCGCTACGGATTTCCCGAGATGGGCGCCGAGGGCGCGGGCCTGGGCACGCTGATGTCGCGCATCATCGCCCCGATGCTGATGATCGGCTACTTTTACAGCCGCAGCAAATACCGCGTCTATCTCGAAGGCTTTTCGCCGCGCAACTACTCGTGGGCGTCGGTCAGACAACTGCTGCACATGGGCCTGCCGATCTCGATGCAGATGTTCCTCGAAGCCTCGGCCTTCGTCGGCACGGGAATTATGATGGGGTGGTTCAACAAGGAGACGATGAGCGCCAACCAGATCGCCACGACCATCGGCAACTGCGCCTTTATGATCGTCATGTCGATCGGCGCGGCCACCACCATCCGCGTGTCGCACTGCTACGGCGCGCGCGACATCGGCCAGCTGTCGCTCGCGGCCAAGGCGTCGTACCACCTCGTGCTGGCGTGGAACGCCCTCGCAGCGCTGGTTTTCATCACGATGCGCAACGTGATCCCGACCTTCTTCACCACCAACGCCGAGGTGATCGCCATCGCCTCGAACCTGATGGTCTTCGCTGCGCTCTACCAACTGTCGGACGGCATCCAGAACGTCTCGGTGGGTATCCTGCGGGGCATTCAGGACGTGAAGATCATCATGCCGATCGCCTTCGTCTCCTACTGGCTGCTGAACCTCCCGGCGGGCTACCTGTTCGGTTTCACGATGGGCATGGGTCCTTCGGGGCTTTTCCTGGGCTTCTCGTTCGGACTGTCGGCCGCAGCCGTGATGATGATCGTGCGCATCCGCCGCAGCATCAGCCGTTTGCATGCAAACGGGAATTCACAATCCACAATTCGCAATTCATAAATTCAGTTTGCAGGCATAGTTCCCGAATAAGCCAAAATTGTGAATTCTGAATTCTGAATTGTGAATTATTTTGTATCTTTACGCAAATTATACCCAATCATGGATACCGAAAAACGACATACGGGCGCCTGCAAACCCGAAGTGGGCCGCGGGTGCGCCTTTTGCAACTGCGGCTCGGAGCCGGAAGCCAAACTCTGCGACGGGTGCTTCAAGCTCCACGAAACGGCCTGGCTCGACGAGTACCCGGTCAACATGCCGAGCGACATCGTCGAGGTGCGTTTCAAGAACACCCGCCGTTCGTTCTACCAGAACGTCAACAACCTCGACCTCAAACGGGGCGACATCGTGGCCGTCGAAGCGTCGCCGGGCCACGACATCGGCGTCGTGTCGCTCACGGGCGACCTGGTGGCGCGCCAGATGCGCCGCACGGGATTCAACCCCTACAACGGCGAATACAAGAAGATCTACCGCAAGGCCAAACCCTACGACATCGAAAAGTGGCAGGAGGCCATCGCGCTGGAGCACGAGACGATGATCGCCTCGCGGCAGATCGCCGCCGACATGGGCCTGAACATGAAAATCGGCGACGTGGAGTATCAGGGCGACAAGATCAAAGCCATCTTCTACTACATCGCCGACGAGCGCGTGGACTTCCGCGAACTGATCAAGGTCTTCGCCGAACGGTTCCACATCCGCATCGAGATGAAGCAGATCGGCGCCCGCCAGGAGGCCGGACGCATCGGCGGACTGGGCGCCTGCGGCCGCGAACTGTGCTGCGCGTCGTGGATGTCGAGCTTTTCGAGCGTCACGACCGGAGCCGCGCGCGTGCAGGACATTTCGCTCAACCCCCAGAAGCTGGCCGGGCAGTGCTCGAAGCTCAAGTGCTGCATGATGTACGAATACGACACCTATGTCGACGCCCGCAAGGAGTTCCCGCGCCTGCGCGAACCGCTCCAGGCCGCCGAAGGCGAATGGTTCTGCGTCAAGAGCGACGTGCTGGCCGGAACGATGACCTTCTCTTCGTCGAAGGACGCGATGGCCAACGTCACCACGCTGCCCGTTTCGCGCGTGCGGGAGATCATGGCACTGAACCGCCAGGGCAAGAAGGTCGAACGGTTGCAGGACGCCGACGACATCCGCCCGGAGATCGAGGAGCCGACCTACCGTTCGGAGGAGGACAGCATCACCCGCTTCGACCAGGCCAAACGCCGCAAGCGCGGCGGCCGCAACAACAAGGGCCGCGGCGAGCAGGGACGCCCCGCAGGGCAGAACGGACAGACGCCGCAGGAGTCCGGCGGAGAGACCCGCCAGCCGCGTGAAGGACAGCCCGGCCGTCCCGACAGGCAGCCGCGCCGCAACGACCGTCCGCGCAACGGAGGCAACGGAGGGGAGCGTCAGAACGGCGGCAACGGCGAGCGTCCGCACAACGGCCGCGGCGACAATAACCGAGGCGAAAACAACGGCCGCGAGAACAACGGCCGCGAACCCCGTGAAAACAACGGAGGCGGCCGCGAGGGCGGAAACCGCAGCCGCAACAACCGCAACCGCCGCCGCGGAAACGGAAACGGAAACGGAAACAACGGCGGAAACGCCCCGGCCGGCAATAACGGCAACGGAGGCGGCAGCGAAGGCGGCAATAACGGCGGAACGCATCAAAACCAATAGCGCGGTGAAACGCTCGGCAGGGCATATCGCGGCCGTGGCGGCCGCGCTTCTGGCCGGAAGCTGCGTCTCGCCCCACCAGTCGGCGGTCACCGACGTCAACCCCGCCCGGTGGGACTCGCGGGCCGAAATCCGCCTGCCGAACGCAGACACCGTGTCGCTGCGCGACGCCGTGATCTTCCTGCGCTGCAACGACCGCTTCGCGGAGGACACGTTGACGGTCCGCATCGCCACCGTAACCCCCGATTCGCTCCGCTTCGGGGAGTGGTTCCTGCTCGTCATCCCGCACCCGAAAGGTCCCGCGGCCCTGATGCGCGAGGCAGCGATCCCCTACCGCCGCCGAATCCGCCTCACGCAGCACGGCGACTACCGCTGCTCGGTCACGCCGGTCCGCCCCGTCCGCGGGGTCGAAGCCGTCGGCGTCGACCTGCAGCAAAGCAGATAACCGAAAACACATTACCGTCCTGCCGGCCCCGCAGTCCGGCGGAACAACAGACCACTATGGGCAAAGACAAGCTCCGCAGGTTCCGCGAGAACCTGACTTTCGAATGTTTCGTGCAACCCGAATTCGACGAGGTGTTCCACCGCGACCACCCGCTGAAAGGGAACTGGAACCGTGATTTCTTCCGCAACGACAATCCCATCGTACTGGAACTGGGCTGCGGCAAGGGCGAATACACCGTCGCGCTGGCTCAGCGCGACCCGCAGCGCAACTACATCGGCATCGACATCAAGGGCGCACGCATGTGGCGCGGCGCGAAGACCGCCACGGACCGCAGGATGCACAACGTAGGCTTCCTGCGCACACGCATCGAGTTCATCGACGCGCTGTTCGCCGAAAACGAAGTGTCCGAAATCTGGATCACCTTCCCCGATCCGCAGCTCAAGACCCGGCGGGCCAAGAAACGTCTCACCTCGCCGCTCTACCTGGCTTGTTACGCCCGCCTGCTCCGGCCCGACGGGTGGATCAACCTCAAGACCGACTCCAAGCACCTCTACGCCTACACGGGCGAGGTCATCCGCCATTACGGGCTGACTTGCGAGGTCTCCGAACCCGACATCTACGGTTCGGGGTTCGCCGACGAGGTGCTTTCGGTCAAGACGGCTTATGAAACCCGCTTTCTCGAAATGGGACTTCCGATCACCTACACGCGCTTCGCACTGGGCGGCCGGCACGAATTCCCGTGGTTCGACTGGGAGGAGGACGACAAGGAGGAGAAAGACAACGAGGCCGAACGGCAGCTACGATAGCCTCGCTCCCAGCTCCGACCACTCCGACCAGGCCTCTCCACCTCTCTTATAAACATAGGTATCAATTATTTCGGGCTTATCTACTAAATTTTTAGATCGAAAATTTGTTTTACTAAAAATTTAGTAGTAATATTGTGTCGTAAACCCGAAACAACACGACCTATGAATACCAAGATTACGGAACTGACTCGCGGCGAGGAGGAGATCATGCAGATTCTCTGGCGTCTGGGCGACGCGGTGGTCAACGACATCATCGCCCGGACCGACGAACCCCACCCCAAGTACACCACCGTCGCCACGTTTCTCAAGATTCTGGAGAACAAGGGCTTCGTCAGCCATACGGCCGAGGGCAAGAGCCACCGCTATTTTCCGCTGATCGGCCGCGAGGAGTATGCCCGCGGCGTCATGTCGTCGATGCTTTCCAGCTATTTCGACGGCTCGCTGGCCCAACTGGTGTCGTTCTTCTCGCGCCATGAAAACATCTCCGCCCGGGAGATGGATGAAATTCTCGAAATCATGCGCAACGCAAAAAAATAACCGCCGTGAAAACCCTCGCCATCTACGCCCTCGAAGTGCTGGCTTGCAGCGGCGTGCTGCTGGCGGCCTACGCCATCCTGCTCGAACGGCACGTGCGGTTCGGCTGGTGCAGGGCCTACCTGCTCGCATCGACCCTCCTGGCGGCGGTCATTCCGCTGCTGCGCATCCCCGTCTGGCCGGGCAAGGTGATCGAGGTCGCCCCGACGGTCGCACTGCCCGAGGCCGAATGGACCGCCGAGGTGGTCGAAGAGGCGGCTCCGGCCGTCACGCCCGAAGCGATATGCCTGGCGGTATACCTGATCGGGGTCGGGCTGGTCGCGGGCGTCATGCTGTGGCAGGTCGTGCGCATCCGCCGGCTGCGGCGCGGTGCGGCGATCACCCGCACGGAGCGTTTCACGCTCGTGCGCACCCCGCAGCGGATCGCGTCGTTCTCGTTCTTCCGCTCGATCTACCTCTGGGACCAGATCCCGGCCGGAGAGTTGCAGGCCATCGTAGCCCATGAGGCGAGCCATGTCGCCCACCGCCACTCCGCCGAGCGCGTGGCGATGGAATGCATGAAGGCCGCGCTGTGGTGGAACCCTTTCGTATGGCTCGCCGCACGGCGGCTCACCGAAGCCGAGGAGTTCGAAGCCGACAGCGACGTGCTGGCCGAAGGGTACGACATCGAACATTACATGAAAACCATATTCAGGCAGCTATTCGGTTATAGTCCGGAAATAGCCAACGGGCTGCGGGATTCCTTAACCAAAAAACGCTTTAAAATGATGACAACGAAAACTTCCGGCAGGCACTCCCTGCTGCGGCTGGCGGGAACGCTTCCCGCCGTGATAGGACTCCTGTGCGCTTTCTCGCTGACCACGCGCGCCGCCGAGGTCCGGATTGCAGAAACCGAAAAGGCCCCGGCCGACGAAACGGCGTCCCAGGACGCAACGAAGAAAAAAGTCTCCGTAACCGTCTTCCAGAACGGCCAGCCGCTTCCGGGCGCAATCGTACTGATCAGCAGATCGAACGTCGGAACCGTGACCGGCAAGGAGGGCACGGCGCAGATTTCAGCGGCTCCCGGCAATGAACTTGTCATCTCCTACGTCGGCTGCCAGACCCGGAAAGTCCGCGTCTCCGACAAATCCGGCGCAGAGAGTTTTGAAATCACCTTGGAGACCGAGAGCAACAAGCTCGACCCCGTCAGCGTAACCCCCGGCGACCAAAAAACGCCCGCGCCTCAAAGCGCCGCAGGAGCCGAAAAGGAGCGGAAAGCCAAACCGCTCTATATCGTCGACGGCGTCGAGCGGACGAGCATCGACGACATCGCCCCCAATACGATCGAACGGATCAGCGTCCTCAAAAATCAGTCCTCCACCGCAGTGTACGGTTCGCGGGGTAAAAACGGCGTGATCGTGATCACCACCAAAGGCGCAGCCAAACCGGCGGCTGACGAAGCCGTTTTCAACGAGAAACCCGGATCGGTCAAAATCGCCTCCGCGTCCACGGAAGACATGCCGTTTCTGATCGTCGAAAAGATGCCTTCGTTCCGCGGCGGCGACCTCAACGACTTCCGCGCGTGGGTGCAGGAGCACCTCCAATACCCCGCCGAGGCCGTGGAACGGAACATTCAGGGCCGCGTGGTCGTGACGTTCACCATCGAAAAGGACGGTTCGGCAAGCAACATCCTGGTATTGCAATCGCCCGACAAACTGCTTGCCGACGAGGCCCGCCGCGTGATCGCCTCCTCGCCCGCCGGAGCATGGACGCCCGGCGAGCAGCGCGGAGAGAAGGTGCGCGTGAAATATACGCTGCCCGTCGATTTCCGCCTGCCCCAGACCGAAAGCGCAACCGTGCAGGGCGCTCCCGACGGTAACGAACCATTCCTGGTCACCGAGAAGATGCCTTCGTTCCGGAGCGGCGAGATCAAAGACTTCCGCAACTGGATACAGATGCACATCCAATACCCGGCCGAAGCGATGAAAAACAATATCCAGGGACGTGTCATCGTCTCGTTCATCGTCGAAAAGGACGGTTCGGTAAGCAATATCCTGGTATTGCAATCGCCCGACAAACTGCTTGCCGACGAGGCTCTCCGCGTGATCGCCTCCTCGCCCGCCGGAGCATGGACGCCCGGCGAACAGCGCGGTGAGAAGGTGCGCGTGAAATATACGCTGCCCGTCGATTTTTACCTCCAAGGCAGCGGGGACAAGCTCTCCGAACGGCCTGAAAAACCCCAAGGCAGTCTCGACGGAATCCTCGTCGTGGGCTATGGCGCAACCCAAAAATAACCCCCTTCTTACCATCAGCGACGGGCGGCGTCCACCCCAAGTTCAGCGGATGCCGCCCGTTTTTTGCCCTGCCCGCCGAAATCCGCCGCAAAAACACGGCATTCCGGGAACTTTTTACTACATTTACACGACTTTAACCGCTCGTAACATGGATGTAAAGATAGCCCCCGACTGGAAGGAACTCCTCGCCCCGGAGTTCGAAAAACCCTATTTCGCGCAGCTCACGGAGTTCGTACGGCAGGAATACGCCTCGCGGCGCATTTTCCCGCGCGGCAGCAACATCTTCCGCGCCTTCGACAAATGCCCGTTCGACCGCCTGAAAGTGGTCGTCATCGGCCAGGACCCCTATCACGGTCCCGGACAGGCCAACGGGCTTTGTTTCTCGGTCGCGGACGGAGTTCCCTTCCCGCCCTCGCTGCAAAACATCTTCAAGGAGGTCTCCGACGACACCGGCACGCCCATACCGTCTACGGGCAACCTCGACCGCTGGGCCGAACAGGGAGTGCTGCTGCTCAACGCCGTGCTCACGGTCCGCGCCCACGAAGCCGCGTCGCACGCCGGCCGCGGCTGGGAGACCTTCACCGACGCCGTGGTGCGCGCCATCGCCCAGCGCAAAGAGGGCATCGTCTACATGCTCTGGGGCAGCTACGCCCAGAAGAAAGGCGCCATCGCCGACCCGCAGCGCAACCTGATCCTCAAAGCCGTGCACCCTTCGCCGCTGTCGGTCTACCGGGGATTCTTCGGCTGCCGCCACTTCTCGCGCGCCAACGAATACCTCCGCTCCGTGGGCAAGGAGCCGATCGTGTGGTAACAACATTTAACAGAATCACCCAATTAGACAACTCGCACTTCTGATCACAGTCATGCTGTTGGAGCCTGCTCCCCAGACCCACCGAACACACGGTTACAAAAACGCCACGATCCATTAAGACGCGTAGCCATTTCCTTTTTTTAAAATTCCGAAAAAATTTGGAATATAAAATTATCGCCCTATATTTGTAGTGTACTACTACACTAATACACAAAAACAATAACAGCCATGATTGCTTTTCAAAACGTTTCTTTCGGTTACAACCGTCGCCGGAAGGTTTTCGCAGATCTCTCGCTGACGTTCGGCGAAGGGCACATCCACGGCCTGCTGGGACGCAACGGCACTGGCAAAAGCACGCTGCTGCAACTTATCTGCGGACTGCTCGAACCCGATACAGGGCACATTGCCGTCGATGGATTCACCCCGCGGCAGCGGAGCGTGGATTTTCTGTCCAGGCTGATGCTGATCCCGGAAGAACTGAGCCTGCCGAATATTCCACTCCGCCGTTTTGCCTCACACACAGGTGTCTTCTACCCCGGTTATTCAGCAGAAATGTTCGAAAGTCATTGCGAAGCACTCGAAATCGATCCGTCACAAAATCCCCACGACATGTCCATGGGCCAGCGCAAAAAAGGCTACATCGCCTTCGCACTCGCCTGCAATCCACAGTTCCTGCTACTCGACGAACCGACCAACGGTCTGGACATCCCGTCGAAAACAATCCTACGCAGCCTGTTGGCGGCCTACGCCGACGAGAAACGCACCATCGTGATCTCGACCCATCAAGTCCGCGAAGTCGAGAACCTGATCGACAAAATCGTCATCCTCGACGAACAGGGCCTTGTGCTCGCCGCAACCACGGAAGAATTGTCGCACCGCCTCACGTTTGGGCCGTTGCCCGCAGACGCGAAAGCGATTTACAGCACCCCCTCGTTCTCGGGCGAAGAGGGCATCGCCCTCAATACGACCGGCCGGGAAAGCCGTCCGGACCTCGAACTGATCTTCGCAGCCACCACCCACGACCGCATGACCATTCCCTCGATTCTTCACACAAATCCCACCAATCATGAATAACTCCATCTCTTTTCGGCGCACTGTATTATATGCACGCAAACATTACGTTGAAAATGCCCGCTACTACGGCTACGGCCTGCTGGCAATTCTGATTCTGCTCTCTGTCTTCGCGTGGTTTTACGGATCATGGCGCAGTGATCCGGGGGAATTCCGCGTAACCGCCTGCTTCACGATGTTGGGATTCATGTATTACGTCACCCGCTTGAGCTGCCGTAACCTCTACAAGCGGCTGCCGATGGTACGCTCCTACACGCTGCCTGTCACGGCGGCGGAGAAATACCTCTTCATCTGGTTCAACACAACGGTTATCGCCACCCTGCTTTTCAGCCTCGTCTTGTGGCCTGTCACAGCCGCGGCAGACATCCCCGACGGCAACATCATCCGAATCATGATCTATCCTACATGGCTGACGATCTTCACGGTGCAGGCCGGGCTGCTGCTGGCCTGTTGCTGGGGCAAGGAATACCCGATGAAAATATTCCTGCTGCTCGCCGGAGCTTTCATCCTATTCTTCATCATCTACTACTGGGTACTGATGCCATCAGACGGATTATTCGTCCGCATTCCCTTTTCCGAATTCACTGTCAACATACACTCCGACACCGCAAGGCTCTCTTTTCCGCTCCGGAAGCAACTCCCGGAATACGGCGCCTACACGATGATCTTCGGATACTGGACTCTCGTAAGCTGGGTGACCGGATATTTCAAGCTCCGGGAAAAAACTCTCAAATAATCCGGCCATGCAATTCAACGACAACCAGCCGATCTGGCTCCAGATCTACGACCACGCCTGCCGCGCCATCGTCTCCGGCCGTTGGCCCGAGCGGGAGCGCATCCCCTCGATACGCGAACTCGCCGTGACACTACAAGTCAACCCCAACACGGTGATGCGGGCGTACGATAAACTCGGAAGCGACGGACTGATCCTTATCCGCCGCGGCATGGGATTCTTCGTCGCCGAAGGCTCGCAGGCTCGGACACTCGAAGCCCAGCGACACGAATTCATTCGGGTCGAACTGCACACCATGTTCGCCCGCATGGACGAACTGGGCATTGACATGAACGACCTGCAGACTCTCCACAACAACTATTTAAAACGGAAAAGTCACGAACTATATTAAAAAATGCGGAAAAAGGGTAAACATATCGGAAGATTGTTCATGCTAAGGTCTGTTGGAGACGAATCCGTCGACATACTCTTTATCATGGGTGACAACGGCAAAAGCCTGTCTGACGAGCTTGTTTGCGACAGCGATCATGGCGAGTTTTCCAGGCTTCCCGTTCTGCCGGAGCCGCGTGTATGTTTCCCCACATTTAGTATTGAACCTGCTGGCAGTCCATGCAGCCACATAGAGAAGTCCTCTGGTATATGCATCTCCGTTTCGGTTGATGTGTCCTCTGATGTTTAC
>CEAA01046585.1_pt1 | contig 22433 bp, 17 predicted proteins | sample 557551 | NCBI WGS metagenome assembly CEAA01 (sample SAMEA3182115, study PRJEB8094) | gut metagenome | biome: human; feature: gut; material: Stool; isolation source: human stools | place: Canada | collected 2013-06-11
GCCTCGCTCAGGCTGCGGCGGGCGTTCAGGCCGTCGCGGCGGGTCTTGAGCAGCTCCTGCCGCTTTTCCTCGGTCAGAGGACCGTTTTCCACGGCCTCCATAGCCTCTTCCTCGGCGGCCTTCTCCTCGGCGTCCTCGCTGGACTTCTCGTTGCCGTCGTCGTCCAGATCCTCGGTGTAGCTGCGGCTGTTCTCGTCCTCTTCAAACGAGAAGCGGGCGCTGTTCTTCTTGATGTACTCGGGCGCGCCGTACTTCTGGCGGTCGGCCTGCAGGATGTGGGCAGCCTCGGCACCGGCGTGGATGCGGCGGCTCAGCTCCACTTCCTGTTCTGCGCTCAGCAGCGGGATCTGGCCGATCTGCTTCAGGTAGTTCTTCACCGGGTCATCCAGCAGCTCGTCCATGGCGGCCTTCAGGTCGGCCGGGTTCTCCTCGCCCTGGTCCTCGTCCTCATCGGCACCGATGCCCAGATCATCGTTGTTGTTCTCAGCGTTCTCCACCTCAGCCATGATGCCTTCCACATCCAGGCCGGGCTCGGTCTCTTCTTCCTGGATCTTGATCCCGCGTTCTTCCAGAAGCGTATAGAGCGTGTCCAGATCCATTCTGCACTGCGCAGCCAGCGCCTTTGCCTCCTGCGCCGACAGGGTGCCTTCGCCTTTTGTCAACAGTTCCTTTAAAGTCATGCCCATTTCGCTCTCTCCTTCTTGCTGCGGGGAAAATTTTGGTTGTTGTTCCTGCACATCAGATCACAAGACCCCCGTTGACACCGAACACCTGCCCGGTGATGTAGCCGGCGTCCTCGCCTGCCAGGAAAACCAGCAGCTTTGCCACTTCGTCGGCGGTGCCAAGGCGGCCCACCGGGGTCTCCTCGGCCAGCGCCGCCTTGTCCTCGGCGGTAAAGGCTGCCATCATATCGGTTTCAATGACCCCGGGTGCCACACAGTTCACCGTGATGCCGCTGGGGCCTTCTTCTTTGGCCAGTGCCTTGGTCAGGCCGATGAGGCCCGCTTTGGCGGCAGAATAATGCACTTCGCAGCTGCCGCCGGTCTGGCCCCACATGCTGCTCACCGTCAGGATGCGGCCCGCCTTGCGGCGGATCATGCCCGGCAGCGCCAGCTGGCACAGGTGGAACGCACCGGTCAGGTTCACGTCCAGCATGTGCTGCCATTCTTCCGGGGTGATGTCGGTGAACAGCTTCTGCTGTGCGATGCCGGCATTGCTCACCAGCACATCCACCCGACCCAGCGCCTGTTCCGCCGCACGGAACGCCAGCTCGCAGCTGGCCCGGCTGGCCACATCGCACTGCACCGCCGTGATGCCCGGCAGCTCCGCTTCCAGCGCGGCCGCCGCCTCGGCATTGCTGTGGTACAGCACCGCCACGCGGTAGCCCGCCGCATAAAAGGCCCGGGCCGCCGCAGCACCGATGCCCCGGTCGCCGCCGGAGATCAGCACCGTGCACCCGTTTGCGGGCACCGCCGCGCTCTGGGGCTGCGGCTCTTCTGCCGGTTCCGGTTCCGAAACCGGGGTCGGCTCTGCCGGTTCTGCCGGAGCCGCACTGCGGGGTTCCAGAACCCGGGTGGGTTCGTCCGGAACGATCTCTGCCGGTGTGGTTTCCGGCACCGGGGCCGGAGCAGCCGATGCTTTTTCCGGTTCATACACCGGCTCTTCCTCCGGTGTGTCAAAGGTCAGTTCAAACTCGTCTTCGTACAAGAGTACTGCCCTCCTGTCGTGTTCTCTGCAGCGTGCCATTTGCACCCTGCAGGAAGGATCCGCGGCCCATCGCCCGGCAGAGCAGCGCTCTGTCTCATTTCTCCGGTCAAGTCCGGTCCTGCGGCGTGCCCGCCGGGGTGTTCAGATGGGTTTCGACAAAATACCATTGAATAATATAGCACAATTTGCTGAAAAAAGAAAGTGGAAGCTGCTCACTTTTCCACGCAGCTTCCACTTTTTTACGGTTTCTTCATATTCTCGGCGGGCGGTGCGGGCCGTTTCCACTTCGGCCGAGCGGCCAGCCGCACCCGCAGATCCTTGAAAAACGCCTGCAGCAGTGCTCCGGCTTCCTCGGCCCGCAGGCCCTGCTCCACCATCGGGTGGTGGTTGAGCGGCAGGGCAAACAGGTCCGTCACACTGCCGCAGCACCCGGCCTTGGCATCGGCCGCGCCGTACACCACCCGCCGGATGCGGCTGTTCAGGATGGCCCCCGCGCACATGGGGCAGGGCTCCAGCGTGACGAACAGCTCACACTCCCACAGCCGCCAGCCGCCCAACGCCTTGCAGGCCGCGTCGATGGCCAGCAGCTCGGCATGATGCAGGGCGTTCTTTTCCGTCTCGCGGGTGTTGTGGGCCGCCGCCACGATCTGCCCGTTGCGGGCCACCACAGCCCCCACCGGCACTTCGCCCAGTGCGGCCGCCTTGCGCGCCTCGTCCAGCGCGGCACCCATCAGTTCAAAATCGGTCATGCGTTCTCCTTTTATCCTGCGGCAAATACCAGCAGATTATTCACTGTATGCAGTACCCAGCCCGGCCATACGCGGCCGGTGCACTGCCGGATGGTTCCCAGCAGCACCCCCAGCACCAGCGCATAGGCGATTCCGGCCGCTCCGCCGTGCTGCACCGCAAACAGCGCCGCCTGCACGCACACTGCCGCCCGGGGTCCCAGCGGCCGCAGCAGCCCCTGCACCGCGCCCCGGAACACCAGTTCCTCAGCCAGCGGAGCCGCCGCGCAGTGCAGCGCAAAGCTCTGCCCGGCTGCACTCAACGGCAGGGCGGCACAGACGGCCGCCAGCGCCCGTCCCGCCGGCAGGTACGCCAGCGCACAGCCAAAGGCCGCCAGCAGGGCTGCCGTCCGATTTTGTGGTCTGTGCATGGCTCTGCCTCCCTTCCATCTGGCCTATCTTATCACAGCAGCGGTCGAACGCGCAAGTATTTTGCGTTCTGCCGCACCAAATGTTGCCCAACCAATTGACTTTGCCCGTCGGGTTCTGGTATAATGCTTTCCGACGTTTTTGTTAAAAACGTTGTCTAACAGATTTTACCGGAAATCCGGAGGTATTTTATGATCCGCATTCTCACCGATTCTGCGTCCGACATCCTGCCCGCCGAGGCAGAACAGCTGGGCGTGACCGTGATCCCCCTGAACGTGACGCTGGAGGACGGCACCGTGCTGCGTGACGGCATCGACAAGACCCCCAGCGAATACTACGCCCTTTTAAAGGAGTGTCACAAGCTGCCCACCACCAGCCAGCCCAGCCCGGAGCTGTTCGAGCGGTTCTATCAGGACGCCGCCGCTGCCGGGGACGAGGTGCTGGGCATCTTCCTGTCCCATGAGCTGTCCGGCACCTGGCAGTGCGCCAGACTGGCCGCTGACCTTGTCAACGTGGACAACGTGCTGTTCGTGGACAGCGCCAACGTCTGCCTGGGCGAAGGGCTGCTGGTACGGCTGGCTGTGCAGCTGCGCGCCGCCGGTAGGACGCTGGTGCAGATCGCCACCGACCTGGAGCACGCCAAGGAGCACCTGCATCTGGTTGCCGCCATCGACGACCTGAAGTACCTGCGCAAGGGCGGCCGCCTGCCCGCCGCTGTGGCCGTGGCCGGCGGCATGCTGGGCATCAAGCCGCTCATCACCATCAAGGAAGGCAAGGTAGCCATGGCCGGCAAGGCACGCGGCCTGCCCGGTGCCTACGTTGCGCTGTTCAAAAAGGTGGAAGAGCTGGGCGGCATCAGCGCCGCCGTGCCTGCGCTGGCCGGTTATACGCTGTCTGCCCGCGAGGTGCAGCCCATCCAGACCTACCTGCAGGACAACCTGCAGTGTGCCGAGCCGCTGGTGCAGCAGATCGGCTGCGTCATCGGCACCCACGCCGGTCCCGGTGCCTTTGGTCTGGCCTTCTTTGATCAGGGACTGGAACTATAAGCATCCTGAAACGCGAGACAGGCTTCCTCGAAAGGAAGCCTGTCTCTTTTTTATTCCAATCAGCAGTCAATCCAGATGGTGCCGCTTGCAGAAGCGCTTACTCACGGCGTACATGGCCACCCACAGGCCCACGGCCAGTACAAGATAGAGCGGATTCTTCATGGAGCTCACCAGCGACTGACCGAACACCGCCATCATGGCCACCATCACGCCCTTGCCCAGCAGCATCGTGATGAGATAACGCTTCTCGTCAAAGTCCGAGATGCCGAAGGCCAGATGCATGAAGGAGCTGGGCGCAAAGGGCAGCAGCATGAGCATGAACAGCGACGACGTGTCGAAGTGGTTGACCCACTGCTGGGCTTTTTCCAGCTTGGGCCAGCGGCCGGCGATCTTCCAGAAACAGCGCTTGACGATGCGCCGCCAGAGCAGGAACATGAGGGTTCCGCCCAGCGCCACCCCGATCCAGCTGTACAAAAAGCCCAGGATGCCGCCGTGGGCTCCCACGTTCAGGGCCACGATGGCAATGAGCGGCAGCGGCGGAAAGAACGACTCCACCACGGCCAGCGTGATGGGGGCCAGCGGCCCCAGATCACCAAAGCGGTCCAGCAGTGTCTGCCAGTATTCCAGCGTGCCCAGCTGATGGGCCCACTGCAGCAACGTATGTTCCATTTGCGTTTTCCCAGTCCCTTCTGTTCCAAGCGGCGGCCGCACAGCCGCCTGCTGATAGTATATCCCGTTTGTATGACAGAGCCATGAACAGACCGTAGCAGTTCTGTATGCACGACCCTCTGCCCTATAAAACGAAACAGAACAGGAACTTCCTGCAAAAGAAAAAGAATTCTGTATTCTTGTCAGTTCTCCGCGGACTTTTCGGCGCGGTTCTTCAGCCGCTCCAGCTGGGCTGCGCGCTGCTTGTTCCAGCGGGCAAGCAGGGCCTCATCCGGCAGCTGCAGGCAGCGGGCAAAGCTCCAGTGCAGCCCGTCGCGGCGGGCCAGCTTGTAGCGCTGGAACACGCCGCCGCTCACGGCATTGCCGGAACCGGCACAGTGCGGGCACCGGCTCAGGGTGTACCAGCTGTTGCTGCCCTTTTTCAGCCAGACATCGTCCGGGGTCAGGGCGGTGCCGCACTCCGGGCAGTTCATCGTGTAGATCTTGGGGTCGGTGCGCCAGGCGTACTGCTCCACATAGCCGTGGAACACCTCAAAATCACAGTATTCGCCGGGGGCCGGGCACAGGCTGGCCTGCAGGCTCTCGTCCTCGGTGGGGTAAGCGGCAAGACCGGCCCGCAGGTCCAGCAGACGGCAGACATCGGCGGTGTACAGCGTGTCGGACAGCGCATCGTGGAACTGCCGTTCCATGGGGATGCCCATCCGGGTCACGACGCTTTCCAGCGTCATGCCCTCGCCCTCCTTGCGGGGGTGCTCCCGCAGGAACACCTGCTGCAGGTCGTACCACACGGTGGGGCGGCTCTCGTCGATGTTGCACAGGAACAGGTTCTGCTTGAGCACCGGCACGTCATCCATGCCCCACTCGGCAAACTCGGCATCCGGGCCGCACCACTGCATGAAGCGGCGCAGGCCCTGCACGATGGGCTCGCCCTTGTCCAGGTCGGCCTGGGTCAGGCCGGTGACCTTGGCGATGTGGTGCTGCAGCTTGCGGAAGATGCGGGGACGCAGATGGATGGAAAAGGTGTCCAGCACGTTGGCATCCTCGTCGATCTTCACGGCACCGATCTCCACGATCTCGCCCCGGAAGGTCTGCTGCACCCCGTGATAATTAAAGGTGTAGGGCTGATAGCCGATGTTCCATTCCAGATCAAATAAAACCAGATTGCGCGGCATTGTTTTTTATTCCTCTCGTAAAATAAACTTCTCCACAGCCTCGGCCACGCCGTCGTGGTTGTTGTCGGCGGCGGTCACATAGACGGCGGCGTCCTTGACCGGCTGCTCGGCGTTCTGCATGGCCACGCCCACGCCCGCATAGGCGATCATGGAGCAGTCGTTCAGGCCGTCGCCGCAGGCCATCAGGTTATCGCGGGTCAGGCCCATGTGGTCCAGCAGGGCCGCCAGGCTGGCGTCCTTGGCCACCCCCAGGGGCACGCACTCAATAAAGAAGGGGCTGGAGGGGTACAGGTCCATGCGCCCGGCAAACTGCTGCCGCCCGGCGGCGCACACGGCATCCCGACGGTCCGGGTCCAGGCAAATGAGCATCTTGCACACCGGGTAGTCCACGTACCGGGCCAGGTCCTCCACCGGGATCATAGGGAGCTTGGTGGTAAAGCACTCTTTGTTGGCCCAGGGGTCCGTCTCCCGCTCGCAGACGATGCCCTCACTGCTGTAGGTCAGGATGGCCACATCCTGCGCGGCGGCAAAGGCGCACAGCTCCGGGACCAGCGCGGGGTCCAGCGTTTTTTCCACCAGCGTTTCGCCGGTGCGGCAGTCCACGATCTTGCCGCCGTTGTAGGACAGGATGCAGCCGCCCTTTTTGTCCAGCCCCAGGTCTTTGGCCAGCGGGGTGATGCCGGCAGTGGGCCGGCCGGAGGCCAGCACCACGGTCACGCCGCGTTCAATGGCCGCATCCAGCGCGGCGCGGGTGCGGGGTGTCACTTCCTTCTGGTCGTTGGTCAGGGTCCCGTCCAGATCCAGGGCCAGCACTTTGATCTCAGCCATATTGTTATCCTCTTTCTGTTCAAAGGTGATCGCATTTCACCCCCTTATTGTACAATGAAACGCCCTCTTCTTTCAACCCTTGCGCAAATGTTTGTGGAAAAACCGGTCCTCCGCGGCCGGAACGCGCGGATTTTACCGGATTTTGCGGCTTTTTTACCGTCCGGGCGGCCCCGCCCCACAGGTTTTACCAAAGCTTTGCACGGGGCTGGTTTCGGCCCGGGGCAGAAACGCGCTACAATAAAGCCGTTCCCGGATGATAAAAAACAAAGGCCTGAGGTCAGGCCGGATCAAGAGAGAGGATATTGCAATGAAGAACGAAAAGATCTCCCGCCGCAGCTTTCTGAAGGCCAGCGCTGTGGCTTCTGCCCTGGGTGTCATGGCCGCTGCACCCGCCGCCCACGCTGCCGGTGCCGACGAGGCTGCCGCTCAGATCGAGGAAGAGAACTGCCTGCTGAAGAAGCCCAAATACATCTTCCTGTTCATCGGCGACGGCATGGGCACCGCCCAGATCCAGTCCGCCCGCTTCTACAAGGGCACCGTGGACAACAACGGCGCTGTGACCGAGGCCGACCTGAGTTTCACCAGCTTCCCCCATGTGGGCAGCGTGACCACCTACGACAGCACCTCCTTCTGCCCGGACTCTGCTTCCACCGCCACCTCCATCGCCACCGGCCACAAGACCGAGAGCGGTGTCATCAACATGTGCCCCTGGACCCGCGATGTGCCCTATGAGACCATTGCCGAGAAGCTGCACGCCCAGAAGGGCTACAAGGTGGGCGTGGTGTCCACCGTGAACATCGACCACGCCACCCCTGCTGCCTTCTACGCCCACCAAAAGACCCGGAAGAACTACTACGAGATCGGCCTGGAACTGGCCAACTCCGGCTTTGAGTACTTTGCCGGCGGCGAGTTCCAGAAGGTGCAGGGGGACGGCACCGGCCCCGATAACCATGCCGTGGCTGCCAGTGCCGGCTACAACGTGGTGACCACCCAGGCGGACGCAGCGGCCCTGACTGCCGGTGCAGGCAAGACCTTGATCATTGCCCAGAATCTGGCAGACGGCAAGGCCATGAACTACGCCATGGACGCCGCTGGCGGCGAGTGGCAGCTGACCGACTATGTGAAGAAGGGCATCGAGCTGCTGGACAACCGCAAGGGCTTCTTCCTGATGACCGAGTCCGGCAAGATCGACTGGGCCTGCCACGCCAACGATGCCGCCGCTTCCATCCATGATGTGCTGGAAATGAGCAACGCCGTGCAGGCTGCTGTGGACTTCTACAACGCCCACCCCAACGAGACCCTGATCCTGGTCACCGCCGACCACGAGACCGGCGGCCTGGCCATCGGCTACAAGACCACCAACTACGACACCTTCCTCACCAACCTGACCCACCAGAAAATGTCCTACGCCAAGTTCGACACCGACTATGTGCAGAACTACATCGCCAACAAGACCCCCTTTGAGACGGCCATGCAGGATGTGAAGGCAGCCTTCGGCCTGACCCTGCCCACCGACCCGGATGCCGCCAACGCCGGCAAGCTGCTGCTGACCGACTATGAGGTGCAGAACCTGCGCACCGCCTACGACCGCACCCTGGAAGTGGGCTCTGCCAGCCAGAAGGACATGACCCAGCAGGATTATGAGCTGTACGGCACCTACATTCCCTTCAGCATGGCCATCTGCCACACCATCAACCACAAGTCCGGCATGGACCACACCACCTATGCCCACACCGGTGCCATGGTCAACCTGTACGCCATGGGCGTCGGTGCCGAGAAGTTCGGCGGCGTGTACGACAACACCGAGGTCTTCCACAAGCTGGCTGAGCTGACCAGCGTGCAGTGATCACTTCATCCAAAAAGCCCCGCTCTGTGCGACACAGAGCGGGGCTTTGCTGCGTATTGGGAAATGGACTCAGGAGACCACGGCGTTGGTTTTCAGCCACTCCATCACAGCCGTCTGCAGGGCGGTCTGATGGACGAAGTTGTCGCCGTAGGAGCTGCCGGAGTAGGAAGCGGCAGCGGCATCCAGCTGCTCCTGGGTTGGCTCGATGCCCTGGCTCTCGGCAATGGCCTGATACAGCAGGTCCTGTTTGGCCAGGTGAGTGATCACGCTGTCCGAAGCGCCCAACATGGCGTTGGCGTCGGTGTAGCCCTGTGCCTGGGCGATGGTGTCCAGATCGCTGCTGTAGTAGCTGGCCAGCTGGTAGTAGTAATTCAGGAACATGCAGGCGTAGTAGCCGGGCACCTCGCTGGGCAGATCCTTAAAGGCGGCGTTGTCCAGCAGGCTGTCCATGATGGCATCCTCCAGATTCTGGTCATACAGCGCATTGGAGAAGTAGGTGCGCAGCGCCTCCACGGTGTGCACGTCGTCGCTGGTGCCGAAGGTGCTGTCCACCCACTCGTCGGTCAGCTCCGGCGTCACCGGCTCGGAGATGGAGTTCACGGTCACGCGGAACACGGCCTCCTTACCGCTGAGCTCGACGGTGTTGCCGTCGGAGTCGGTGGAGGCGTCGTAGCCGTCGGGGAAGGTGACGGTCACATCAAAGGTGTCGCCAGTGTTGTGGCCGACGATCTGGTCCTCAAAGCCGGTAATGAAGCTGCCGCTGCCCAGCGTGAGGTCGTAGCCCTGGTAGGTGCCGCCGTTGAACGCCACACCGTCCACGGTGCCGGAATAATCAATGTTCACGACGTCGCCGTTCTGCGCGGCGCGGCCGGTGACGGCCTGGGTGGTGCTGTACTGGCTCAGCAGGCTGTCGATGCGGGCCTGGACGTCCGAGTCGCTGGGGGTGACGTCTGCCTTCTTGATGGGCAGAGCGGCCACATTGTCCGGCAGGGTGACATAGTCCTGTGCAGTGATGCCGGTGCGGTAACCGTTTGCATCCAGACCGTCGCTGTAGGTGAAATTCTGGTAGTCAAAGCTGTCCACCGTGCCGTACTCCGAGACGGCAGGAGCGGAAGAAGCCGCACTGGAAGAAGCGGCCGCAGAAGATGCGGACGAAGCACTCTGCTTTTTGGTCAGCATGAAGATGGCAAAGATCACGCACAGGGCGGCTGCTGCCGCACACAGCACGCAGAGCAGGGTTTTGGTTGAATGTTTCAAGAATAGACCTCCTAAATAAAAAGACCGTTTGCACGGCCGGATCGGATCGTGTGCTTTCCTATTATATCGGATAAAACGCCAAAAGGAAAGTTTTTTGCCAAATTTCCACAAATCCGGTCCGCCGCAGCGCCGCACTTTTGCCCGCCTGCCCCCTGCAAAAGGCGCAAAACCGGTGGAAATGCCCCGGCGGTTCTGCTACAATAAAATTATGTGACCTGAACCGTTTCCCTCTCAGGGGGAGCCTGATAAAAATGGAGGAAAAACCCATGGATTACAACAAAGCCGCTCTGGAAATGCACGAGAGCCACAAGGGCAAGGTGGGCATCGTGAGTAAGGTGGAGGTCGCCACCCGCGATGACCTGTCCACCGCTTACACCCCCGGCGTGGCCGAGCCCTGCCGCAAGATCAAGGCAAACCCGGAGGACGTGTACAAGTACACCTTCAAAGGCAACATGGTGGCCGTTGTCTCCAACGGCACTGCCGTGCTGGGCCTGGGCGACATCGGCCCGGAGGCCGGCCTGCCGGTCATGGAAGGCAAGGCTGTGCTGTTCAAGGAGTTCGGCGGGGTGGATGCCTTCCCCATCTGCATCAACGCCCACAGTGCCGAAGAAGTGATCGCAGCCTGCAAGGCCATTGCGCCTACCTTCGGCGGCATCAATCTGGAGGATATCAAGAGCCCCGAGTGCTTTGAGATCGAGCAGACGCTGGAAAAAGAGCTGGACATCCCTGTGTTCCACGATGACCAGCACGGCACGGCCATCGTGGTCACCGCTGCCCTCATCAACGCCCTGCGCGTGGTGGGCAAGAAGATGGAAGATGTGCACATCGTGCTGAACGGCCCCGGCGCCGCCGGTACGGCCATCATCAAGATGCTTATGACCGCCGGTGCAAAGGACATCATCGCCGTGGATCAGTTCGGCACCCTGTACAAGGGCTGCAACAGCGCCGAGGCCCACAAGAACTGGCTGGGTGAGGTGACCAACCCCCGCCAGATCAAGGGCGGCCTGAAGGAAGCTCTGGCCGGGGCCGATGTGTTCATCGGCGTGTCCAAGCCCGGCATCCTGACCACCGAGCTGTGCAGGACCATGAACAAGGACGCCATCGTCTTTGCCATGGCCAACCCCACCCCGGAGATCATGCCGGACGAGGCCAAGGCCGGCGGCGTGCGGGTGATGGCCACCGGCCGCAGCGACTTCCCGAATCAGGTCAACAACGTGCTGTGCTTCCCCGGCCTGTTCAAGGGTGCCCTGAGCGTGCGTGCCCGCGACATCAACGACCAGATGAAGCTGGCTGCCGCCTATGCCATCGCGGACCTCATCACCGACGATGACCGCAGCGAGGAGAACATCATCCCCGGTGCCTTCGACCCCCGTGTGGCCCAGGCTGTGGCCGACGCCGTGGCCCAGGCTGCCCGGGACACCGGCGTGGCCCGCCTGTAACCGGAGGAACTGCCCATGAGAACGATTTCTGCACAGGAGATCACCGATACCGTTGCACGGCTGTGCATCGAGGCCAACACCCGCCTGCCGCAGGATGTGCAGGCCGCACTGGACAAGGCCCGGCAGGAAGAGCCCTGGCCGCTGGCCAGGAACACCCTCGACCTGCTGTGGTCGAACCTGAGCGCCGCCAAAGAGAAGGACCTGCCCATCTGTCAGGATACCGGCATGGCCTGCGTGTTCGTGGAGCTGGGCACCGATGTGCACATTGACGGCAGCTTTGAAACCGCCATCCATGAGGGCGTGCGCCGGGGCTACACCGACGGCTATCTGCGCAAGAGCATCGTGGCCGACCCGCTGCGCCGGGGCAACACCGGCGACAACACCCCCGCCGCCATCACGGTGCATCTGGTGGACGGCGAGGGCTGCCGCATCACGGTGGCCCCCAAGGGCTTTGGCAGCGAGAACATGAGCCGCATCCAGATGCTCAAACCCGCCGACGGCGTGGAGGGCTTCAAGAAGTTCGTGGTGGAGACCGTGAAGCTGGCCGGTTCCAACCCCTGCCCGCCCATCGTGCTGGGCATCGGCGTGGGCGGCAGCTTTGATAAGGTGGCGTATCTGGCCAAAAAGGCCCTGCTGCGCCCGCTGGATGTACCCAACCCCGACCCCTACTACGCACAGCTGGAACAGGAACTGCTCACCGCCATCAACGGCTTGGGCATCGGGCCCCAGGGCTTTGGCGGCCGGACCACCTGCCTGGGCCTTGCCATTGAGCAGATGCCCACCCATGTGGCGGGCCTGCCGGTGGCCGTGAACGTTTCCTGCCATGTCACCCGCCGCGCCAGCGCGGAACTGTAAGGAGGGAAAAGCATGGAATACAGACTGACCACTCCCTGCACCGCGCAGGACCTTGCCCCGCTGAAGGCGGGTGACACCGTGCTGCTGTTCGGTGTGGTGTACACCGCCCGCGATCAGGCCCACAAGCGGATGATCGAGGCGCTGGACAAGGGCGAAGCGCTGCCTTTTGACCTGACCGGCAGCGCCATTTACTACGTCGGCCCCACCCCGGAGCGTCCGGGTGAGGTGATCGGCTCGGCCGGGCCCACCACCAGCGGCCGCATGGACGCCATGAGCCCCCGCCTGCTGGATCTGGGCAACAAGATCATGATCGGCAAAGGCAAGCGGGACGCCGCCGTCAAGGAAGCCGTGGTGCGCAACGGGGCCGTGTATCTGGCGGCTCTCGGCGGTGCCGGTGCCCTGATGGCAAAAAGTGTTGAGACGCTGGAGGTCATCGCCTGGCCGGACCTGGGCTGTGAGGCGGTGCGCCGCCTGACCGTGCGGGATATGCCCCTGACCGTGATCCTGGACGCCCACGGCGGCGACCTGTACCAGTCCGGCCCGGCGGCGTATCTGGAAAGCGAAAACTAACGGGGTTTTGTCCCCTTTGCACAAAACAAAACCGGCCTGGAATTGGCAAACCCGCTGTTTTGTGCAGAAAAAAGTTGGTTTGTTTGCACAAACTTCCTGCGAATTGCTTGCATCAACGGCAAAAGTGTGATATCCTGTAACATACAAACCGTGGTGCTTTGCATCCCGGCAGAGAACTTCCCGCCGTGGGGCGGGGCAAGGCAGGAGGCAAACAAACCATGCAGATCCACCAATCCGCAGAAGATTATCTTGAAACGATCCTGATGCTGACCCAGCGCATGGGCAAGGTGCGCTCCATTGACGTGGTCAATGAGCTGGGCTTTACCAAGGCGAGCGTGAGCATCGCCATGAAAAAGCTGCGGGAAAACGGCTATATCGCGGTGGACGGCGAAGGCAACCTGACCCTGTTGGAGCCGGGCCGTGAGATCGCAGAACGCATCTACAGCCGCCATCGTCTGCTCACCCACTTCTTCATGCAGCTGGGCGTAGACGAAAAGACCGCCGCCGAGGATGCCTGCAAGGCAGAGCACATCCTCAGCGAGCAGACGCTGGAAAAGATCCGCGAACGCGCCCTTGAGACTGACGCCGAAACCGGCAGCGCCCAATAAGCAGTAATTCGCACGATACCGCCCTCTGTACCTGTGGTACAGAGGGCGGTATTTTTTGTGCACCGGGGCGGGGTTGACCCTTGCATCCGGGCAGCGGGTGCGGTATTCTTATAAGATAAGAACCGTTTTACGAATCGACCGGGGAGGGAAAACGACCATGGACGCAGACGAGATCCGCACACTGCTGGGCGAAATGGTATTTGAGCGTGCCCAGAAATACCGCCGCCGCATCCTGCAGAGCAGCTGCACCACCAACGAGGATGGCGTACGCCATGTCTCGGCGCTGGTGCAGGGCAATGGAGCCGACTGTTTTTATACACAGGTCTGGCTGCGGGAGAACGGCAGCTTTGTCAGTGCCTCCTGCGACTGTCCCTACAACCAGAACGGCGACGGCACCTACTGCAAGCACATTGGCGCGCTGCTGCTGGAGGATGCGGCCAAGCACCCCGCCCCCAAGGCACCGACCGCCCCGGAATCCATCCCGGGCGTGGTGCGCGGCACCGATGGGCTGAACCCCGCCGCTTCCCGGAAGGACAGCTATGCTTCCGGGCTGGAAATGCTGTTCGGCCGCAAGTGGCGGGGCGACGCCCCCGTCACCGACCAGGAGGCCCGCAAGCTGCTGGAGACCTACCAGCAGAGTGCCCTGCAGGACCTGGGCGAGGCCGGAGATCCCCCTCAGGACACCGGCTTTGTGGAGCTGGAACCGGAGCTGACCATGCTGTCCGGCGGGCAGCCGTGGCTGCGACTGCGCATCGCCAACCGGGAGCGGGGGCGGCAGTATGTGGTCAAGAGCATCCCTGCCCTGCTGGACGATGTGGAGCACGGCCGCAGTGCCGGCTACGGTCGCTTTCTGACCTTTGTGCACCGCTGGGACGCCTTTGACGAAGAGAGCCGTCAGCTGCTGCAGCTGCTGCGTCGGCAGGTGAACGCCAAGCAGAGCATGGAGACCAACGTGGTGCGCAGCTACAGCTATGCGGCGTCGGATGCCCCGGCAGGCGGTCTGCCGCTGACCGGTGAGATCTTTGACGCGCTGGTGCAGCTGTATGCGCCCACCGGCACGCTGGGCGGCTACGCCCTGCAGGAGGGCCTGCCCGTCATCACCATGACGGTGCAGCGCCGCCGGGGCGGTGTGCAGATCGACACCCTCCCGGCCCTGAACGCCGTGCACGGGCTGGACTATGATTATCTTTACAGCGCCGACACCCTGTGGCGGCTGCAGCGGGCTTCCAGTGCCCGCATCCTTCCGGCTTTGCAGGCGCTGTGCGGCAAAAGCCTGTTTTTCACCAGTGCCGACGCCACCGAATTCTGCAGCTATGTGCTGCCGGAGCTGGGCAGCAAGCTGACCATCGTGGACCCGGAACGCCTGCTGCTGAACCAGATCCCGCTGGAACCCGTGGTGCAGTTCTATCTGGATGCGCCCCGCGACCGTGGTATGACCGTGACCGCCCACGCCGAATTCCTGTACGGAGAGGACCGGATCACCCCCTCCGGCCCGGCCCCGGCAGGCCTGCTGCGGGACACCCGCGCCGAGCGCCGGGCCGACCGGCTGCTGGCCACTTGGCTGGAGCCGGACCCCACCGAGCCGGGACAGTACATGGTCACCGACGAAGAGCCGCTGTACCGCCTGCTGGAAGAGGGCGTGCCCGCCCTGATGGACGAAGGTGAAGTGTACCTGAGCGACGCCTTTCGCAATCTGCAGGCCGCCCCGCCCAAAATTTCGGTGGGCGTGTCGGTGCACGGCAGCGTACTGGACCTGGAGGTGGACACCGGCGAGTTCCCGACCGCAGAGCTGCGGGAGCTGCTGCAGTCCCTGCACCAGAAAAAACGCTACCACCGCCTGCGCGACGGCCGCCTGCTGCGGCTGGACGACAATCTGGAAGGGCTGGACGAGCTGAACGAAACGCTGGAGCTGTCCGGCGCAAAGCTCAAAGATGGACATGCGGAACTGCCGCTTTACCGCGCCCCCACGCTGGACTGGGCACTTTCGGGCCAGAACGGCCTGCGCTTCAGCCGCGACGAGGCATTCCGCCGCATCAGCCGCAGCTTCCATGCCGTGAAGGACAGCGAGTATACCCCGCCCCAGTCCCTGCACAGCGTGCTGCGCAAGTATCAACGGGACGGTTACCGCTGGCTGCGCACGCTGGACGGCTACGGCATGGGCGGCATCCTGGCCGACGATATGGGCCTGGGTAAGACCCTGCAGGTGCTGAGCTACCTGCTGGCCCTCAAGGAGGGCGGGCAGCCCCTGCCCAGCCTCATCGTGTGCCCGGCGTCACTGGTGCTGAACTGGGAGGAAGAGTGCAAAAAGTTCACCCCACAGCTCACCTGTGTGGCAATGGACGGCGACGCCGCCCACCGTGCTGTGCTGGCCCGCCGGTGGGCAGAGGCCGATCTTGTGGTGACCAGCTACGACCTGCTGCGCCGCGATGAGGACCGCTACGCCGAACAGCCCTTCTATGCCTGCATCCTGGACGAAGCACAGGCCATCAAGAACCATACCACCCAGAAATACAAGGCCGTGTGCCAGGTCCGCAGTCAGGTACGCTTTGCCCTGACCGGCACCCCGGTGGAGAACCGGCTGGGCGAGCTGTGGAGCATCTTCTCCTTCCTCATGCCGGGCTATCTGCCGCCGTACAAGAACTTCTGTGCCCGGTTTGAAAAGCCCATCGTGCAGGAGGAAGATGCCAATGCCGTGCGGCGGCTGAATCAGCTCACCGGGCCGTTCATCCTGCGCCGCATGAAGGCGGATGTGCTGCGGGAGCTGCCGCCCAAGACCGAAAATGTCCACCGCATCGAGCTGGACACCGAACAGCGCAAGCTGTACCTTGCCGCCGTGGTGGACGCCCGCGAGAAGCTGCGCGCCGCGAAACCGGAGGACAAAATGGCAGTGTTCGCGGTGCTCATGCGGCTGCGGCAGATCTGCTGCGACCCCCGCCTTGTGGCTGACAACTGGTCCGGCGGCAGCGCCAAGCTGGACGCCTGCATGGAGCTGGTCACCGCCGCCGTGGAGGGCGGCCACCGCATCCTGCTGTTCAGCCAGTTCACCTCCATGCTGGACCTGCTGGCCCAGCGGCTGGACGAGGCCGGGGTGAGCCACTTCACCCTGCAGGGCTCCACCCCCAAGCCGGTGCGTGCCGAGCTGGTGCGCCGCTTCAATGCCGGGGAAGCCAGCGTATTCCTGATCTCGCTGCGGGCCGGCGGCACCGGCCTGAACCTGACCGCGGCCGACATCGTCATCCACTACGACCCGTGGTGGAACGTGGCGGCCCAGAATCAGGCCACCGACCGCGCCTACCGCATCGGTCAGAAGAACCCTGTGCAGGTGTATAAGCTCATTGCACAGGACACCATTGAAGAAAAGATCGTGGAGCTGCAGCAGGCCAAGCAGTCGCTGGCGGACACTGTCACCGGCTCGGCCGACGGCGCGATCCTGTCCATGAAGCCTGAGGAGCTGCTGCAGCTGCTGGGCGAAGAAGCATAAGGAGGAAGCATTATGAAGGTTTGGGATCTGCACTGTGATACCCTCAGCGAGCTGCGCCGTGCCGAAAAGAATGGCACCCCCGCAAGCTTTGCCCACAATGATCTGCACATCGACCTGGAAAAATTGCAGGCCGGAGACTACATGCTGCAATGTCTGGCCGCGTTTGTGAACCTGGCCGACCCCACCCCCGGTGCCGACCCGCTGGTGACGGCGCTGGAAGAGATCGACGTGTTCAAGCGGATCATGGCAAAATACCCGGACCGCATTGCCCCGGTGTACACGGCGGCCGACATCCGCAAAAACGCCGAAGCCGGAAAGATCAGCGGCCTGCTCACCGTGGAGGAGGGCGGCTGCTGCAAGGGCAGCCTGGGCGTGCTGCGCCGGATGTATGAGCTGGGCGTGCGCATGATGACCCTGACCTGGAACCACGACAACGAGCTGGCCGCCCCACAGGCAAACCCCGGCGGGCCGCTGGCGGCTCAGACCCAGCGCGGCCTGACCGAGACGGGCTTTGCCTTTCTGGCCGAGATGGAGCGCCTGCACATGATCGTGGACGTGAGCCATCTTTCTGACCGGGGCTTCTGGGACATCGTGGAACACGGCACCCGCCCCTTTGCGGCCAGCCACTCCAATTGCCGCGCCCTGTGCCCCCACACCCGCAACCTGACGGATGCGATGATCCGCGCCCTGGCCGAAAAAGGCGGCATCGCGGGGCTGAACTACTATGCTGCTTTCCTAGACACCGACCCCGCTCACCCGGAAGCCTGCCGCAGCACGGTGGAGCGCATCGCAGAGCACGCGGCCCACTACAAGCAGGTGGGCGGCATCGGGGTGCTGGCCCTGGGCAGCGACTTTGACGGCATCGACGGCCACCACCAGCTGGAAACAGCGGCGGACATGCCGCTGCTGGCCGACGCCCTGCGCAGGGCCGGCTTTACCGAGGACGAGGTGGAGCGCATCTTCTGGCGCAATGCCCGGGATTTCTTTGAGCACAACCTGTAAAACAGACGGGAGCGTACCGCAATGGACAAGAACATGACACTGGAAAAGCGCATCGACGCCGAACTGTATTCCTATCAGGGCAGGATGAGCGTTTTTGTGGACGACCTGCAGGGCCACACCGTGGAGCGCAGGGCTGACGAGGAATTTGAGACAGCCTCGGTCATCAAGGCCTTTCTGCTGGCGGCGCTCTACCTGCAGGCCGAGCGCGGCATGGCAGATCTTTCCGCCGAGATCGAATACGAGGCCAGCCAGTTCGTGGACGGCAGCGGCATGCTGCGTGCCCTGGGCGTGGGGGCCCGCCTCAAGGTGAAGGATACCGCCACCATGATGATCATCTGCTCAGACAACATCGCCACGAACATGCTCATCGACTACCTGGGGCTGGACACCATCAACGCCTGCATCCGGGAGCTGGGCTTTGCCCACACAGTACTGCACAACGCCCTGCACTTTGACCGGTACCGGCAGCTGGGCACCACCACGCCCCGGGACTACGCTTCCCTGCTGGCCCAGATGGCTCGGGGCACCCTGGTGAGCAAAGCCGCCAGCGTCGAGATGCTGGCCATCCTGCGTCAGCAGCACTACAACACCATGCTGACCAAGGACTTCCCGCAGTATTATCTGGACTGCGAGGAAACCGGGGCCCCGGAGCTGCTCTGGGTGGCCAGCAAAAGCGGCAGCATGAACGCCTGCCGCAACGACGGCGGCATCGTGCACACGCCCTATGGGGAGTATGTCATCGTGCTGATGAACAAGGACTTCCACGACATCATTGAGTACAACGACCACCCCGCCATCGTGTACGGAGCACGGGTGTCTCGCATGATCCTGGACCAGGTGCTGGCCTGCGAAGGGAAGCTGTGGCTGGACTGAGCCGACCTCAAAATACCGCAAAAACAAAAAGCTGAGCATCCGCCGTCTGGCAGGTGCTCAGCTTTTTCAGGTTTCGTTCAGGCGATGCAGCCCATGCTCCGCAGCAAAAACAGCCAGAAAGTCAGGCTGAATGCGCTGAACAGGGTGGTGGTGACGCACACACTGCCGGTAAGCACGCCCTCGTGGCCCATCTGCTTTGCCATAACATAGCAGCTTGGCGTGGCAATGCTGCCCAGCATCACCAGCAGGGCCACCAGTTTTTCGTCCGTAAAGCCCAGATGCACCGCCACCGGCAGGAACAGCGCCGGCAGGGCCATCAACTTGACGGCAGTTGCCACGGCCGTGGGGCGCAGGTAGCCCAGCGCCTTGCGGCCCTTGAACCCGGCCCCGATGGCCAGCAGCGCCAGCGGGCTTGTCAGGCTGGCAATGCTGGAGAGGGTCTTGCCGGCCATGGTGGGCATGGGCAGGCCCAGCAGGCTCCAGGCAAACCCGGCGGCAATGCCCAGCAATGTGGGATTGGTCAGGATGCCTTTCACGCTCTTTTTCAGCTTTGCTGTCATGCTGCCTGCCTGGGCCGCCTCCGGGCCTTCCAGCATCAGGATGACCACCGCCATCACGTTGTACAGCGGCACGCTGCCCAGGATCATCATACTGGACATCTCCGCCGTGCCGTAGATGCTCTGCAGAAAGGCTGTTCCCAGAATGGCTGCCGACGAGCGGTAGCACACCTGCACGAACTCGCCCACAAGGCGCTTGTCCGGCAAAAACAGCTTCGCCAGCGCCCAGATGCCCAGGATGCTGACCAGTGTGACCACGAAGCAGAACAGCACATAGGCCCCGTCAAAGGCCGCGCGCACATCGGTGGCGGCCAGGTCCCGGAACAGCTGCACCGGCAGCGCCACATAGAACACAAACTTGTTGGCCCCGGCCACGAATGCATCGCTGAGGAACTTTTTCTGGTACAGCACATAGCCCAGCAGCATGACGAAAAACAACGGCATGGTGCTGTTCATGCTGAACCGGACATTTTCCCACATGGCTCACACGCCCCCGTGGCGGCGCTGCTCAGCGGCCAGTTCCTGCTGCAGGGCAGCTTTACGGTGGTCCAGCAGCAGATCCTTGTTGTACTGGAAATAGCGCTCGCAGCCGTTCTCGGTGAGGAAAGCATGGGACACCGGGTTCACGGTGAGCTCGGTGACGAACACCACCATTTCCTGGCTCTCGGCAAAGGCCTGCTCCATAAAGTCAAAGGCTGCTTCCAGCGCCGCGCTGGCGGTCTGCTGAGCTTTTTCGCGGTCATCGGCCAGCGTCTGGAACTGCCCACGCAGCAGCTCAAAGGCCTCCTGGGTCCCGGCGGCGTTGGCGCGGCGCAGTTCGCCTTCCCACCGGCGCAGCACGGCCTGCACCTGCAGGCGAGTGGTCAGGGCGTCGTGGCTCAGCAGGCCCGCGTCCCGCTGATGCTGGGTCTCGGCATCGTAGTCTGCGATCTGCTGGCTGAACAGCTCTGCAGAGCCGTCCGGCAGATCGTCCGGCAGGGTGGCAAGGGCCTTTTTCGTCTCCCGCAGGAAGGCATAGCAGGCATCGGCCACCGCATCTGCCTGCCGGGACGCAGCAAACCGGGTGTTCAGGCCCGCCAGAAGCAGGCTGACCAGCGACAGTCGCTCGTCAAACGGGGCCTGCAGCAGCCGGGCGAACACGGCGGGCTTTGCCTGCCCTGCCAGGATCTCCTCCACGCCGTAGTCATCGCGGTACTTATAGTAAAGGTCCAGATAGGCCGAGAAGTCCTCAGCGATCTTCGGGTGCTGGATGTATTCCTTGATGAGGTCCTCATCGGCCTGCAGGCCCAACTGCTCATAGGTGTCCAGCAGATTAGACAGGTCCTCCCAGCCGCGGGCGGTGACGAACTGGGTGCCGTCCACGTCGGCGTTGATCTGGTAGAAGTTCTGAGGGTGCAATTCCAGATAGCTCAGGATGGCGCTGTGGATGTGGGCCGCCCGGGCGTAGTCCTTCCACACCGGCAGGTCGGGCTCAATGTCCATGCGGCGCACACGGTCGAGGGTGACGATGTCAAAGTCCCGGACGGATTTGTTATATTCCGGCGGGTTGCCTGCCGCCACGATGACCCAGCCCGCAGGCACAGCCTGGTTGCCGAAGGTCTTGCACTGCAAAAACTGCAGCATGGTGGGAGCCAGCGTCTCGGACACACAGTTGATCTCGTCGATGAACAGGATGCCCTCCGAAAGGCCGGTGGCCTCCATTTTGGCGTAGATGCTGGCGATGATCTCGCTCATGGTGTACTCGGTCACCGAGACGTCCTTGTCGCCGTAGTGGCGCTGCCGGATGAAGGGCAGGCCCACGGCGCTCTGGCGGGTGTGGTGGGTGATGGTATAGGCCACCAGTGCCACCCCGCACTCCCGGGCCACCTGCTCCATCACCTGGGTCTTACCGATGCCCGGAGGCCCCATCAGCAGGATAGGGCGCTGCCGGATGGCCGGAATGGCGTATTCGCCCAGCGCATCCTTGGCAAGGTAGGCTTTTACGGTATGTTCGATCTCTTCTTTGGCGCGTTTGATGTTCATAACAGCTTCCCCCTCGTTTCAGGAGTTGTTCAGGTCACGGTACAGGTCGTCCTCTTCGGCCAGCGCGTCGGCAAGAGCGCTGGCCGGGCGGGCCGCCGCACCGGTAAATTCTTCTTCGTCCAGCACCACTTTCATAGCCCAGGGCGGCACATTGGCGTCGTCGAACCGCTCTCCTAAAAACAGGAAGGCCGTGTCGTAGGCCGGGCGCTTTGCCGGGTAGGTGCCCATGCCGTCGGTAAAGTAGAGCAGTCCCCGCAGGTTCGAGAACTTTTTCTCGGCGCAGAGCCGGTCCACATAGGCAAAGGCGGGCCGGAAGTCGGTGCCGCCGCCGCCCCGCAGCTCAAAGTGGTTCATGGCGTGGATCAGCTCGTCCTCGTTTCGGATGAGCAGGTCCTGCCGGATGGCATTGTCAGCCTGGATCAGGTGCAGGTTCATGCGGTGGAAAAAGTTCTCCTGCCCCTTCAGCAGGGTGTAGGTCTCGGCCAGAAAGGCCCGCACCAGCGCACCGGAGGTGGAATAGCTGGTGTCGATGACCAGGGCCAGTTCCTCGATCTTTTTGCTTTCCCGCGTTTCCAGCGGCTCGATGAGGGGCAGGTTGCCGTACACCGACAGGCCGTAGGTGTAGAAGTTCAGGTCGAACTCGTCCGGGTCCAGCTTGACTTCCTCCCGCATGACACAGAACCGGCGCAGAAAATCCTTGTAGCTGCGGCGGCTGCGGTTGGCGGCCTTCACCTGCTGTTTCAGGGCGTCGGCCCCTTCCCCGGCTTCTTTGTCTCGCAGGTCCAGCTCGGTCTGCATCCGTTCCCCGATCTTCTGCCAGGTCTTTTGGGGCAGCGGGGTGGGCATCTGCTGTGGCTGCTCCGGGGCGTCCTTCGGCCACAGGCGGTGGTCATCGGCCACGAATTCCCGTTCCAGCTGGCGCAGCACGCCGGGCATCTGGCGGGTGAGCCACCGGTACGCCGGGGCCGCCGCCACTACCTTTTCTTCGGCGGTGATCTGCTGATACGCATTCTGCCGCACATAGGTCAGGGGCCGCTTGACACTGGCACGGTTCAGACTGTCGATCACGTTTTCCACCGCGATGTCACAGGCCAGGCTCCACAGCTGCGGCTCCCTGCGGCCTTTGAGCCACAGATGGCGGAATACACAGTGGAATACCACATGCAAATACAACCGGTTGAGATACTTCGGGTTCTGCTGGTAAAGCTGCAGCAGCCGGGCGGGCTGGTAGTACAGCGTCTGACCGTCGGTGGCCAGCACCCGGCAGCGCTCATCCGGGGCAGGCGTGAGGGCCGAGAGGGCCATATCCAGAAAGCGGAAGTCCAGATACAGCCCGCTGCGCACCAC